>Ga0209914_1000442_pt1 | contig 54488 bp, 33 predicted proteins | sample ThiBiot_500_plan_FD_183949 | JGI IMG/M metagenome (GOLD analysis project Ga0209914, IMG submission 183949) | Wastewater bioreactor microbial communities from Cape Town, South Africa - Thiocy_cont_500_plan (SPAdes) | ecosystem: Engineered > Bioreactor > Thiocyanate-remediating > Anaerobic-Aerobic...
AACGTACCGTTGCCTTGATTAAGAAAGATACCGATATTTGATGAATTACTATTTGCAACAATGATATCAAGTATTAGATCTCCATTGACATCAGCTGCAGTCACATAGTTTGGACTAACACCCGATGGATATGTTACTAGAGTATTGAATGTACCATTGTCTGTATTGAATAGGATACCAATATTATTAGCTTTGTTATTTGTAACAACAAGATCAATTTTGTTGTCACCGTTAAGATCAATCGCATAGATCGATGATGGAGAAGAATTCAAACCGGTTGAATATTTTACTGAAGTTCCCCAATTCATATAACCGATGTTTAGTAATACACCAATAGTATCTTCATTTGTGTTAACTGTTATTATGTCCGTTCTATTATCTTCATTAATATCAGCTACCGTCACTGCGTAGGGATAAGAATTGGTATAAAACGGAACCGCTGCATAAAAACTAGTACTTCCGTAGCCGCGTAAAACACTGATGTATCTTCCTTCTTTCAAAGGATAGATGATATCTTGTTTACCATCTCCCGTAACATCAGCTGCTACTACCGTATACGGACCGGTACCAGTAAAGTATCTTGCTTGGTTACCAAATGAACCATTTCCATAGTTAAATATAGCACTGAAGCCGTCTGGTAAATTATGACCACAGATAAGATCAGTTGAATTATCCATATTGACATCGGCTACTGCCACAGAAATGCAACTGCCAGTAATTGTACTATTTACGATTTTGAAAAATGTACCATTGTCTAAGTTTAAATGAATAAAAACTGTAACACTGCTTAAAAACATAATATCCTGTTTAGTGTCACCATTAAAATCTGCTACTGCGAACGAAGATGAACGCATAGCATTTGGATAAGTCACTAATGGGAAGAATGTACCATTGCCTGTGTTGAATAAAATACCAAAATAATTTGAATAATAGTTTAATATAACAATGTCCGTTCTATTATCACCATTCATATCACCTGTTGCGATAGATAATGGATAATAATCTGTTAGATAAACAGTTTGATTATAGAATATACCGTTACCCTTGTTAAGTAAGACACTTGTACTGTTTCCATTTCTATTCGCAACTATGATATCGACTCGATTGTCTGCATTAACATCAGTTACTTCTAAACGGTTTGGATAGTTACCAGTTGGATAAGTTACTTGAGGACTAAATGTTCCACCGGTACCTGTGTTGAGAAGAACGCCAACAGTGTTGCTACCAGTATTTGCAACGATAATATCGGGCTTATTATCACCATTAACATCCTCTAATTCCACAGCATACGATGTAGAACTAATTGAATAATTTGCTTCTATAGGAAATCTACCACTTCCATCATTCAATAAAATTACTACAGCTAGGAACTGACCTGAAAGAGCAATATCTATGCTGCCATCTCCATTAACATCACCAAACGCAAGATCATTTGCATCAAGTGGTACTCGATATATAGTTTGATCACCAAATGTACCATCTCCATTATTGAGAAAAACAGCAATATTATAAGTATTGCCATTTACTACAAATATGTCAGGCTTGAGATCTCCATTAACATCAGCTACTTTCGCAGGCTCTGAATAAGCAGAAGCTGCGATTAAAGAGACTCCATCAAATTTATCGCAAAGTGCTACAACGAATAAAAATAATTTTAAATAGGTTCCTAACTAAGATAACAATACTGTCTTACTCGTAGCTGTCGTTGTAGTTGTGGAACTCGTTGTTGTCTTAGTCGTACTAGTTGTTGATGTTATTGACGTTCTGCTGGTTGTTGACGTTATTGTGGTAACTGTTGAGGTTGTTGTACTGGTTGTTGTCTTACTTGTAGTAGTTGTTGCAGTTGTCGTTGTTACTGGCGTTGTGGTTTCAGTTGTTATTGTTGTCGTTGTTACTGTGGTTGCCCTTGAACTAGAATCTGCTGTTAGTCCTAAAGTAAGACCTAACGTCAATCCAAATAGTAAAATAATACATCCAATTATTAACGCTATCTGAGGACAAAAGCAATCGCCACCACCACTATACGGCCTAAAATTGTTTATCAAGAAAGGGAAAAAATCTGTATAAATTAATAATCAAATACTTTTTCTTCATATCATTCTCATCAGGTTCTTCATTTATTTCAATGTTCTTCGTGCTAGGCATATTTGAATTTGTCAGACTATCCGTTGTTAATACTGATGTTGCATATTGATATTTTCTCAGTGGTGTTACTCGAACTGAACTCTTTTTCGATAGATTACGTCGATAACTCTATAATACATAGAATCATATTTTACGTCTACATTTTTCTTCTTATATTTACTGGTTGATTTTTGACACTATCTGCGTGCTCTGACTTCAGCAGTTTTATACTAATATGCGAGGAGCCGCCTGGTGATGCAACACAATATTGAACTTGATGCATTGATTTCTTCGAATGATTAAAAATAGTGATTATATGTTCGTAAGGAACAGATCTTTTATATGACTCGAGAAGAGGTAAATAAAAAATGCTAATATTATTTTTTTGCCTTTCAAAGATTTCTTTAATAATCTATCTGTCTGGAGAAATATTAAGTCTCGTCTGATCGAATCAAACAAAATAAATATTCCTTGAAAGCGGATTGCATACTTACATATTTTCATTTCAATTGTCGTATAATATATTAAGTACAATGGAAATCAATATTTTATACGAGATCGATGAAACTCTTACTCTTATCTCTTTAAAAAAAACTAGAACATTTATTGAAATTGAAAGTCTGCAAGCATCTATATAAACGAAGCTACAGCAGCGAAATCTCTTCGTTTCAATATCTTTCCTGGAAATAAAGTCAATCAACGACAAATGTTCAAGATTATGCCGAAAGAACATGGTCAACATCAAGCTCATTATTGTCCGTATTTTAGCAATACTAATGATTGGTCATCGTTGCGTAATTCTGAGACGATCGTCAAACTGACGAATCCTCAGCACAAGTACGTGCTAACAGACACGTTTAGTGGCTGTTCTTTCATAGTGGCAATAGGCAAACATGATATGAAAGTTTATCATGATTCAAAGCCTGAGTTAAATGTAGCCATGAAGAATGCTGGTATTCATTCAGATGGTGAGAATAGACATATAATCAGAGTTGATCATTATGATTACAAAATTACTAACGAGTTTTCTTACATTTCGTCTGAAATGCCTTCACAACGTTTATTCTATGGTATTCTCGGAGATAGAAATTCGACTGAGATCGGCTCGGAAAAGTCTATGCAAGCCAGAACAGGTCAAATCATGTTGTTCTATGATCAATCAAAATGGAATTTGGCAATTTCTAGTTATTTAGCCGTCAACAACAGTGACAATGGTCAGCTGCCGACTGATCTTAGTATATTTAAATTAACTGAGCTTGTCTGATGAATATGTTATTAACACCTAAGACATATAACTTAAGCTTTTTATTGTAACATTAAAACTCCGATAATGTTGCCTGGAAATTGAAATGTGAGAAAAACTAGTCGCTCAGTTCAACGAAATGCTCTAATAAGATGATTAGTGACGAATAGAAATATATTTTTCGTTCTTTTTTACTCGAGAACGAAACTCAAACACGTAACCAGGCGACATTTTATTCATTCGTGATTTATGCATCGACAACTTGGTAATTCGCCTTGAAGTGGAATTTTTATGTTGTCTCTCTAAATAAAAGAAACTGAAAGCTTTTTTTCTTCAATCATCCTGCGAAAAATTTTTACTTTCTTCGACATCGTTATGAATCGTTTCGGTGATATTGATTGTTCATTCAAAAGACTTCCACCTGTTTATGGTTTTAATAGTGAACCACTTGTTTCGATTGACAAAGCTCTTCAACCAATTGAATCACAGATCAAAGAATTATCTCGTTATGTGAAAACAGCAAAAAAATATTGTAATTATCCTAATGATCATGGTTTATCAAAAGATCAATCGGCATCGATCTATATCTATACAATGGAATGGGGAGAAACCACTCTTTATCGAGTTTTAAACGAAGCATTGAGATCAGAAAATCGACAAGCATTGAAAATTTGGTTTCCTTATTTAAAATTATTCGATACAGCTTTAGATCTTTTGCCAACTATCAAAGAATCTGTTTGGAGAGGTGTTCCACTTGATATCGGCAAAAATTTTACTAAAAATCAAATGTTTACATGGTGGTCTGTCAGTTCTTGTTCATCTTCAGTCAATGTTATCGAAACATTTCTCCAAAGCAAAAACAATTCAACATTATTTTTAATTGAAGTTGTTAATGGAAAAAAAGTGTCCGGTTATACTGAATACGAAGCTGAAGATGAAGTTATTCTCAGAATTGGAACGGAATTTCGAGTCAAAGCTGATCCATTGAAACGAGCCGATGGTTCACATACAGTTCATTTAATTGAAATTCGTGATGACGAAGAAGATGACGATGATGATCAACCAATAGCACCACCTAAGAAAAATTTACCTGTAACTCCAAAATCAAAACCAAAACCATCGAATTTTTTAGATAATGTTGAAAATATTTTACAAATCAATAAAAATGATTTAGAAATCAAAGGAAAACTTGGCGAAGGAATATTGGGTCAAGTTTATAAAGGTAAATGGTTAAAAATTGATTTATTTGTCGCAATTAAAACTTTACATTTAACTCATTTCAATGATGATATGAAGAAAAAACTAATTAATGAATTATTAATATTGAAAAGTGTTTCTCATCCGAATATTGTTAAATTCTATGGCGTTTGCGTTGATGAAGATCAGTATAGTTTAATTACAGAATACGCGTCACTTCGTTCTTTATTCGATTTATTAGAAGAGAAGAGAAAGTTTTCTTTGCCGGAACAATTATCAATTGGAATACAAATAGCCACAGGAATTAACTATTTACATCAATCAAAACCACAAATTTTACATCGAAATATAAAATCAACAAATATTTTATTAGAAAATCATCATTGGGGATATTTAGTTAAAATATGTGATTTTAATATGATTCAAATAAGAAATCAATCTAAAAGAAATATTTCAATATGTTGGACAGCTCCTGAAGTTTTAGATTTGGATCCTTATACAGAGAAAAGTGATATTTATAGTTTAGGTATTGTTTATTGGGAACTTGTTACTTATCAAATTCCTTATGATGGCCATTCAGATAGTTCTATTAGAGATTTTATTCTTTCTGGTCGTCGTTTAAAAATACCTCAAAATATTTCAATGAATTTTCGTTTAATTATCGAAAAATGTTGGTCACAAAATCCTAATGATCGACCAACTTGTTCTGATTTACTCAACATGTTTAACGAACAACATAACCAAAAACAAAAACAAAGTAATTCGTTTTCCTTCATGAAATAGGGTGTCGTTGCAGCTGCTGCAGCAGCCAAATCAGATTTGTAGAGATAGAAACAGAGATGACAAAAAAGTAAAAGTGTTTTGCAGATTTCTTCTATTCTTCTTCTTTTTTTGTTAGTCTCTAGTTTTTTATTTTCTCTATTCTATTCTTTTGTAGTTAAGATGAAAAGAATAATAATAATGGATGAATTTTTGTTGATTTAGAATTGAAATATGATGTGATGAAATGGAAAGTAGATGGTCAAACAATTGCTGGTCGAAATGGTTATGGAGACAAATTAAATCAACTTTCACGTCCTCATGGAATCTATGTCGATGATGAAGAACAATGCATTTATATTGCTGATACAGGGAATCATCGTATTGTTAAATGTAAATTAGATGGTAGAAGTGATCATGGACAAATTGTTGCAGGAGGAAATGGTGAAGGAAATAGAATTGATCAATTGAATCAACCAACTGATGTAATTTTGGATGAAAAGAAGAAATCTTTGATTATTTTTGATCAAGGAAATAAAAGAGTTGTTCGATGGTCTTTACAAAATTCAAATGGTGACAAAGAAATTCTCATTGAGAATATTGAATGTTATGGATTAATGATGAATGAAAATGGAGATTTATTTGTTTCTGATTATGAGAATCATGCAGTGAAACGATGGAAAAGAGGTGAAAAAGGAGGAAAAGGAAGAATTGTTGCAGGTGGAAATGGTCAAGGAAACAAACTCAATCAATTGAATGGTCCTTCATATATTTTCATTGATCGAGAAGAGACAGTTTATGTCTCAGATTGGGGAAATAATCGTGTAATGAAATGGTTGAAAGGTGCAAATGAAGGGATTATTGTTGTTGGTGGACAAGGACAAGGAAATAGTTTAAATCAATTATATTGTCCAATGGGATTAGTAGTGAATGAAGTTGGTGATATTTATGTGGCTGATGGGTGGAATAATCGAATAATGTGTTGGTCATTGGGATCAAAAGAAGGTCGTGTTGTTGTTGGTGGAAATGTTCGAGGAAAAGGATCAAATCAGTTGATTTATCCAAGTGGTTTATCATTTGATGTTGAAAATAATCTTTATGTTGCCGATCAAGGAAATCATCGAATTCAACGATTTGGTATTGATAGAAATTAAAATAAAACTTTCTCTTTGTTTAAAGGGCTCGATTGATATAAGTTTCCCGGCTCATAAATAAAACTGTGTATCGATAATCGAGAATCACTGCGAACTGCTATTCGTCTAAAGATAATACTCAAGTTTTTTTTCTCTCATTCTTATCGACTGACTAAACACAATAACCGAAATAAGTTTATTTAAAAACAAAAGAAGCAACATAAATACAACAATTCTAGCTGCAATTACTGATCAAAAGTCAAAGGAGAGATATATAGATTATTTGTATGAAGATTTTGATTGATTATATTCATTTGGACTTATAATTCCATTAAAATGATTTTGATATCTTCTATGAAATTGACTTCGCACAGTCGACACAAATAGTTTACCTTTTCTATCTGATTTCACAATCTTCTCATGAGTCACTTTAAAAAATAGAATTTGTTTCTTCAACCAAATTTATTTTGAAGAGAAAAAAAACACAAAGAGATTTTTATTATTTAAATGCTCGTCCACATGAAGAACAAAATTTTGTCCATGTGTCGATACGCATTGCACCACAGTGTCTACAAGTTGGATTCGGTAATGCTTGATATGATGGAGGAGCATAGGCACTTTGTCCTCGGCCAATATCGATAATAATCTAAAACACGAACATCGAATTTGAATAAGAATTTGAAAAAAAGTGAATTAATTTAACATGATAGGTTGTTTCTGTCTTTCTATTTTCAAAGTTTCCAGTATAAAATATCGTTGTTTCTAATCTCCAACTGTAAGGCGTTGATCTCGACGAATATCTTGCCGATTCTTCAGCTATTGTTTGTCGTAATTGTGCCATTCTTCGGCACTGCAAAACAGACAGTAATATAATCATTAAGAAAACTAGTCCGAAACAAACTCCTATAATAATAGGAACTCTACCGAAATTATCTCCATTCATATCCGATTTCACTTTAACAATGGCAATAGCTATTATGACTATGAAACCGAGAAAAACAAAGAGAGGCAAGGAGACAAGTTTTCTGCCTGATGCAAACGTTCGATCGAACGAATTCTTCTTGACTTATGATTCCATTGAAATGAACTGGATATGTTCTATCAAATTCATATTTACAAAACATTCAGCTACAAACAAAATAGATCAACTAGATTATAATCTCATTCTCTTTGAAGAAAAAGTCGTATCTCGAATCGAAAATCCTTTTGTAAATAGAAGAAAAAAAAACTAGTATAAATATCATTGCGAAGAGAAATATAAAAATCGTTTTTTTTTCATAAGGTATAATTTGAGTGAAAATGTTGATCAAATGGCAGATTGTTGTCTTGTTCTTTGTTGAAATCAATGGACAAATACCGACGAAATTGACCTTAGAAGAATTTTTGAATTATACTGATTATTTATCGATTGTTCTCGAGCCTAATCATGGACAATCGACTCTGATTCAAATCAAAAAACGAATCTGGGACAAAAATATCAATGAACAACATTTGTATTTGTATTCTCTCCAAACTAAAAATCGAATTTTAATAACAACAAAAGCAACGGACGCTAAACCTCAATGGAAAGATGATTTGATTTTATTCAAACTCAAAGATAAACCGTCTCTTCAAATCTATTCAACTGTTACCAATCCTTTAGAAATCGAAGAAAACGAAGAAATTCATTGATTTACTTGGTCAACTAGAAATCAAAGTGTTTTTATTGGAACAGAGACAAAGAATCAGCATTGGAAAGATGTTATTCAATATCGAGAACAATTTCTCGCCGATCAAATCTATCGAATTGATCTAAAAAATCTCGAGATTTCAAAACAAATTCACTTAATTGACATTGATCAACGTGTCGATCAATTAACTTGTTCACCTGACGGTTCTCATAGTGGCGGCGCCACGGGTGGGCTGGAGGTGGGCTGAGCCCACCCGAAAAGTGTTCAAGCCCACCCGAAAATATTTTTTAAAGTTCCACAGATCATACTAAATCAATTAGTGGCGGCGCCACGGGTGGGCTGGAGGTGGGCTGAGCCCACCCGAGCAAAAATTTCTGACGCCGCCGCTAGGTTCTCAACTCGTTTTTTCTGTCGAACCACCATCACAAAATGAAGAACGAATGACTGATTACGAACTCTATTCTCTCGATTTAATCAAATTAACAAATAACACAGCAGTTGAAAACAATCTCAAATGGTCATTCGATGGTTATTCGCTCTTTTTTACAGTTTCAGCTAAAGGATCAATTGAAGGTGATTATCAAGATTTTCAAGGTCGAATCTATTCAATGAATTTAACAAATCAACGAATTCAATTGGAAGTTTTGAAATGATTTCAACGACGAAGATAAATTCGAGATTTGCTTTTATTTATTCCGAATTAAATTTACCTCAAGAAGTCTATTGGACTGATCGATTTGATCGAATGAATAAGATTACAAATGAAAATCAGTTATTTACTCAAAGAAATCTACCGAAAGGTAAATCTTTTCAATGGATAAATCAAGAAGATCAAACACAAATCGAAGGAATTCTTCTCTATCCACCTGATCGATTCGAACAGAACAATCTCCCGTTATTAACTCTGATTCACGGAGGTTCATACGATGCTGATACCAATGTTTTTCATGCAGATTGGTATTATTCTGCAGTTATGTTTGCAACTCAAGGTTGGCTCGTCTTTCAACCGAATTATCGGGGTTCAACAGGCTATGGGGACAAATTTTTGAAAGATATTCGATTTGAAATTGTTTTTCGACCAGGAAAAGATATTTTGGATGGAATTGATGCTTTGATTCGAGATGAGATTGCTCATCCAAAACAGTTGACTATCGGAGGATATAGTTACGGCGCTTATCTAACTGGATGGTTAATCACGAAAACAACGAGATTTAATGCTGCTCTGTTCGGTGCTGGAGCTATTCAACATATTGCTGATTGGGCTTTAACGGATATTCCTTATGCGACTATTTATTTATTCGGAGGTTATCCTTGGCAAGTTGAACATCGTTATCAAAAACAATCAGCAATATTTCAATTAGATCGAATTCGAACGCCAACACATATTGTTATACCTGCACAAGATATTCGTGTTTCATATACGGAAAATTATTTATTAGAAAGAGGTTTAGTTGCACTTGGAATTCCAACGAAAATGATTATTCTACCCGGTGAATCTCATCTCATTGAAAATAATCCTTGGCATGAATTTATTAAAATTAGAGAAGAAATTCAATGGTTACAAATCTATGCAAATATTTCTTTGACACACTTCATTTCAAACAAATAAATATCGACTTCGAATCAATTCAGAGGAGAAATAAAAAGAAGAAAGATTGGGAGGAAAAGTTTTGTTTATTTTTATTTTTAACTTTTATCAATTAATACCAAATCGTTGAATTCGATGATTGTACCAATCAGCAACATAAAGATTATTTTCAACATCAAATGATAAACCGAATGGATACGTCAATTGATTTGATCCTTTTCCTTCGCCATTTCCATCGACAACAACACGACCTTCTTTTAATCCCAATAACCAACACATTATTCGATGACTCCCCCAATCAGCCACATAAATATCACCAACTTCATTCACTACTAATCCTTCAGGACTATATAATTGTTTTAAACTATTTCCTTGACCTTGTCCACCAGCAACAACAATACCTTCGCTTGCACCTTTCAACCATTTCATCACACGATGATTTAACCTATCTGAGACATAAATTGTCTCTTCTCCATCAATGAATATATATGTCGGATTATTCAATTGATTGAGTTTATTTCCTTTACCATTTCCACCTGCAACAATTCTTCCTTCTTTTCCTTTCTTTATTTCACCTTTTCTCCATCTTTTCACTGCATCATTCTCTCGATCAGAAACAAATAAATCTCCACTTTTATTCATCATTAATCCCCAACATTTAATATTCTCAATGAGAATTTCTTTATCACCATTTGGATTTTGTAAAGACCATCGAACAACTCTTTTATTTCCAAAATCACAAATAATCAAAGATTTCTTCTTTTCATCCAAAATCACACCAGTTGGAAAATTCAATTGATCAATTGTATTTCCTTTACCATTTCCTCCTGCAACAATTTCTCCATGATCATTTCCACCATCTAATTTCCATTTAACGATACGATGATTCCATGTATCAGCAATATAAATACATTGTTCTTCATCATCGACATAGATTCCTCGAGGATACCGCAGTTGATTTAATTTGTCTCCATAACCATTTCCACCAACAATTGTTTGACCATCAACTTTCCATTTGATATTTGATTTCAATTCTAAATCAACAAAAATTCATCCATTATTATTACTCTTTTCATCTTAACTACCAAAAACTAACAGAACAAAAAAATAGAACAGAGTAAACAAAAGGGTGAAAACAGATAGTAAATGAATTTGTAATTGTAAAAAACAAATAGTTAAAATGAAAAAAATTAAAACCTATTTGAAATTCTTCAGTTAGAAAAAAATTATTAAAAGATGGATTTGAATTTTGTGAGCTAATGATCATTTCATCACTTGACTAAAGTTCTTGGGAAAGAAACTTTATCTCTCGTCTCGTTCGACTAAAGTTTTTATTTTCATTCGAGATGATAATCAAAACTTACATAAACTATAATTCGTTTTTTTAAAGGGATAATACTCTTACAAAAATATGAATTCTTGTCATGTTTTGAAGTGCACTGACAGTTATTGATTCCTCTAAAAATTATTATTTTTTCCTTCTTCACTAAGTTGTCTTTAATGTCGATAAAAGCCTATGTCAACTTGTTAGAAAAAACAAAAAAATCATCCTCACCATATTTGGATCTTTTATTCACTTGACATAATTCTTGTGAAATAAGAAGATAAAATAAAATTCCTTGATTTTCTATTTTTTCTAATTGTTCGACATCATTTTCATTAAATTGACATCGATAAAATTCTAAATGAATAAGCGAATGATGTCTTTCAATTGAATCAACGAATTGTCGAATAAGTTGAGAAGAAATCTTGGATTTTGATAAACATAAATGACTGAGAGATCTGTTGTTTTGTAAATAATTAATTAATAAATTTTCTTTTTTATTTGAATTTTCAATCAAGGAAATATGTAAACGAAGCTGTTTAATTGATTTATGTTGTTTTAAAATTTGAAAAAGATTTTCAAGAAAATCTGCATCAGAAAAAGCAGTTGAATCGATAAGATTAAGTTCAACTAAAGTTCCATTTGTTTTTAATAATTTACAAAAATGATTTGCAACTATTGGTAATCGTAATGAAGAAACCAATTTCAATCGTTCTAATTTATTGATTTTAATTTGAAATATTGAATTTAATATGTCGATGTTATTCGCATGATGAACAATCAGTTCAGTGATCATCGTATTTGTATCGAGAGATTGTTGTAATTGTTGTTCATATTCGAGAAAATCAGCAGCTGAAATTTCTAGCTTTCGATGGATTTTATTTTGCTTTAAAATTTTCTGACATATTTGTACATTTGTAGACTGATGTCGATCAGCAAAATAACTTTTTAATGAATAATTAGAAAAGTTAATTTCTGTATAATTACACAAATATTTCGAAAATCCAAAATAATTAGTAACATCAAAATTCTTAAGTTGTAAATACTGGATTGATGATCGATTAATGATAGTATCAATTAATTCATCGAAATAATCATCATAAATCGAACAATTATCCATCACCAATTTTGAAACAATAAAACCTTTGGATAACATCTCTAAAAGAAGTTTAACATTTTCATTTGTGAATTTGATTTGATTTAGATAGAATTCTTTTTTCTCTTGATCGAATATACCACCTAGAATTTTGATTTGTTTCAAGAAATCATTATTTGTTTGATAACTAATTAGATCATAATGGTGATGGCAAAACCAACGATAACGTTTATTCTCAGTAATTATACGATATAAATTATCTAATAATTGAGTTGAATCATCACTTTCTAAATAACTTTGTAGCTCTTGTAGATGTGCATCTTTTATTAGAGGTATTTGTAATTGAGTGTTTTTATTCGACGAAAGAATTCCACAAACTGGTTTCGTTTCTGACTTATCGAGAAATTGTTGAGCAAAATTAATTTTCTGATTAATATTCTCAAAATGATTCATCGATAAATGTGCTTGTTGTGACAGAACGAGTCTTCCAACTGAAACTAACACTTTAATAAGATTCAATGTTATCTGTAAATATTGACCAAATCTCATCAAAAATTCTTTTAATTTTCTGATTGGATAACCATCAGAAGACGCTACGTGTAATTCTTTTGGATCATTTGAACATTCACAGAGAAAATAAAGTTTAAAATGTAAATTAAATAAATTTTGATGATGATCATCAATGATTTTGAAATCATAATCTTTAGCTGGAAGAAGAAAAAAATAACGAGGAGTTGTCGATTCTTTTAGCTGCTCCATTTCTTTCATTAGATTTTTCATTTGTAATACACTTTCATCTGTATTTACATTGATCGGTATTGGTGATGGTGATGGTGATGGTAGATCATCATCGTCTTGAATTTCAATTAAATGAACTATATGTGAACCATCGGCTCGTTTCAAATGATCAGCTTTAACTCGAAATTCTGTCCCAATTCTCAGAATAACTTCATCTTCTTTTTCGATTTGAGTGTAACCTGAAATCTTCTTTCCATCGACAACTTCAATTAAAAATAATGTTGAATTCGTCGCATCTTGGAGAAACGTTTCGATAATATTGACTGAAGATGAACAAGAGCTGATAGACCACCATGTGAACATTTCATTTTTAGTAAAATTTTTGCCGATATCAAGTGGAACACCTCTCCAAACAGATTCTTTTACAGTTGGCAAAAGATCTAAAGCGGTATCAAACAATTTCAAATAGGGAAACCAAATTTTCAATGCCTGTCGATTCTCTGATCTCAATGCTTGATTTAAAACTCGATAAAGACTTGTTTCTCCCCATTCCATTGTATAAATATAGATCGATGCTGATTGATCTTTTGATAAATTATGATCATTTGGAAAATGGCAATGCCTTTTAGCTATTCTAATGTAATAAGCTAATTCTTCAATTTGTGATTCAATTGGTTGAAGAGCTTCTTCGAGAGAAAGAACTTTTGCACTACGAAAACCAAAAACAGGTGGAAGTCTTTTGAATGAACAATCAATATCACCGAAACGATTCATATAGTCAACTTTGTTCTTGGTAAGAAAAAAACAACTGTTTATATGTTCTTATCTCTTGTTGTGACCTAACGAACATGTTTATCTGTGCGATGAATCATACTGCGTTAAGATTTTAGAAATATGAATTTTCAGCCGAGGGAGAAATCACAGTAAAAAGACAACTTTTCTCGTTCGTAAAACTATCGAACATGTACTTTCATTTGTTTTTACTCAGCGATGTTGATTAGTTGTTTGATTTTTCTGCTTTTTCAACAAAGTTTTTTCGCATTTAATCAACCGATATTTTGTTCAAATGCAACATGGAATTCAACAGGTCTAATATTTGCTGATAATCAGACATTGCAATCGAATATTTGGGATATATTTATCACAAGAAATAATACAATTTATGTACCTGCTTCAAATATTCAACGTATATTAATGTCACAGTAAAACTTAAAATTCAGGACAATTTAAAGTTTTCCTAGGAATAATTAAAATTTTGATTTGTCCTAGGAGAATCTAAAATTTCAATTTTTATTGAATATTTTCCACTATTTTCTAGTACTGATTAAAATTTTAATTTATGCTAGGAGAACTTAAAATTTCATTTTGTACTGGATATTTTCTAGGAAAAATTGAAATTTTAAATTCTCCTAAGACAAATCAAAATTTTAATTATTCCTAGGAAAATTTTAAATTGTCCTAAATTTTAAGTTTTACTGTGACATATGTGATGTCTATTCATGATTAAACAGATGAATGTGCATCTATGCATGACAGACAAAAATATTTCATCAAATTTACTTTTGTCGATTTAAATAATTATATCTTTTTTTATTCAACATTTACTTTTTACTGATCAGTCAATAATAAAAGTATTAACAGAATTGATTTTTTTTATTTGAAAATTATGGATTTTAATGTTACAACAATTTTCTAGATCATATATTCAAATAAAAGCTAATTCAAAATCAAATTATAACTCATGTCCAGTAAAAACAACAAAAATACGAACGTTGTGTTATTTGAAAGAAGGCTGCGGACTGTACAAGACTGATTACTCCATTAGTTTTTTTCCTTTCATACTCTCATATACAATACGATCATTTTCATATCTATTGTGAGATTTGTAAGTCATCAATAGTATAAGCTAAAGAATAAGACCAACAATATGTTGAAAATTATCCGAATTAGTTTAGTAAAACAAACACTACTGCACAAATATAGTTAAGAGTACAATTAAACAAAAAAGTTGCAATTCATTCATGTATAGAATGATGTATTTTTTTATTAAGAAGAAGGAAAAAGGATTTTCTTTGTTTAGTATATAACTAATAATGATGGGTTAGTTCGTTAGAATTATTGTCCTTTTAACATTTGTTGAATTTCTTCGGAGGATAATACTTTTTCAACATTTACTTCGACATTGTCTTGTACATGTGTCGCCGTTTGATTATTATATAATAATTTACCTGATTGATCTTTAATATCAGCGGATACTAATATTCTATTAGCACCTGGAGTTGCTAATGATAAATCATATGTAAAGTTAAAAGCAATAGGAAATTTTTGACCGGCTTTCAACGCGACTGTTTGTTCTCCTAATGTGATGCTTGCTGCATCCATACGTGAACCATCAATAACCGAAACATTTAATAAATCGCCACTATTGAAAGCATGATCAGAATTTTTTTCTGATACAATTTTACCACTAACTGTTTTTTGGCTTGCCATTTATGCTATAGAAAAACGAATGTTGCATGTGTGCATACACATACTTGTATATATAGGTAGCTAGCTACTCGAAAACAAATCATTGATGAATAACTACATTTCTATAATTAGTGGTGACTCGAGTGGGGAGTGTCGTGAGGGTAACACAGCTCCCCAATCATCGAAAATCTTCATTTTTTTGCGTTCTGTTACAAAAATTTGTTGCACTCTCCTAAAAAAAATTTTACACCCCCCTATGTTAGATGCCTCGGGCCACCACTGAGCATATTCATCGCGTTTCAATGCATGTTAATGTTATTATGACCATTTCTGATAGAAGAGGCATATTTCGTGATGTTGAGAGAGAAAGGAACAGAAAGGACAAAATACAAAATATATGTATTGTAAGGACAAAATACGAAATATATGGGTCGATCCATGGGGTCCCTACCACTTTTTGGAAAGTGTTTTTTTTAAATTTTTTTTCGCTCAATATGCCGGTATGGTCCAGAAAACACACATGTCTAATATTGTGAAAATTATGCAAAATATCTCGGGAAACAACAAAAATATTTTCCGAAACAATTCTTTAGGTGATTTTTCACGCTGAAAAAGATGAAAACATTTTCGAAAAAAAGAAAAGTACTACTGGATTATTTTCTTCTTAATATTCGATGAATCACTTTAAAATACCAATCGTTTACAAGCACTTAGCCCATATGAAAGACACCACATTTAAAGATGGCCTCACCATTCAACGAAATTTCATCTTTCTGACACTATTCTATGCTTAAAATACATCACTTTTACAATTTGCTGCTATGAAATGGCGTATATTCAACGTTATCCAAAGAACTTGGTCAGCTCCATAAAACATCTAACGTATTTTGTAATTAAAATTGTTGAAATCTGTTCACAAAAAAAATTCCTTAAAAAAATGGTAATTATGAGGCTTAGAAATATGTAGTTCCTATACTTCGACAAAATGACTGAAAATTCGGCATTTTTAATACAATAGACTTTCTTCTTCTCGAATTTTTTTTCGAAAATGTTTTCATCTTTTTCAGCGTGAAAAATCACCTAAAGAATTGTTTCGGGAAATATTTTCGTTGTTTCCCGAAATATTTTGCATAATTTTCACAATATTAGACATGTACCTAAAAAATGACCTCGATCTCGAAATTTTTGATAGGAAGGACCCAATTTTTTTTTCACCAAAAGTGTTTTCTGGACTATACCGGCATATTGAGCGAAAAAAAATCGAAAAAAAAACACTTTCCAAAAAGTGGTAGGGACTCCATAGATCGACCCTATAATTTATAGCCAATACTATCCCAAAAATCACAATCTTTCTTCAAATAATCTTCTCGAATATCGATTGGATCTTGAAAATAAATATAAGTTTGATTTTGATTCAATCGTGGCCATGTTATCGGTAATGAGACCGGTTGATTTGGATTTTGACTTTTACCAAAATTTGTCCAATATGTCGCCATATTTTGTGATAGACGACGACCGGCATCAGTTATATTGAACCAGGCCGATTCAAACACATATGGTAATTCATCTCCATGACAAACATGTCCTTTACAATATTTTGAAAGTGACCATCCATCAAAATCAGGCGGATACCCAAATGCATATAAATATGATGGTGAATGCTTAGCATAGATACGAGTTGAACATACAAAAACCCATTCTGTAATAAGTTTCGACATTAATGGACGTTCATCTTCGGCACCATCTGGTGGATATCGTTCAAGTATTTTAAATGCATGTTCTGGAAATGCAATGAAAATAGCTTCAATATAGAGAGATGTTGTCAATGGTTTCGCCCATCCACCATAAACAAATGCTAAACCTTCTTCAGTAACTGTACCAATCATTAGAGGTTTCAATGGAATTGATGTATTGACAATCATGTCAAGAAGTTGACCATGAACTACATTTTGATCAACGACTGGTACCCATGATTCGAATAGAAGAAGAAATTTAAATGAAGTAAACATTTTATCAACTGCTTTTTGAGCTGTAACGATGTCTTCCCATGATTTATTACGATAACAAACGAAATCATTCACTCCGCAATGAAGTTGTTCAGCCATAAGAACATTGACAGTCGTATATTCAACAAAAGTTCTATATAAGAGATTAAAAAAAAATAATATCTGTAGCATTTTTAAATGTTTTTTTTTACCGAAAAGGAATCGTCATGGGTGAGCTCTGAATAATGGCACTTTGAAAGAATGATTGCATTTCACTAGTGACATAATGCAATGCAACAGACTGTCCTCCAGCACTTTCACCGAATAGAGTAATCTATAGAAATCAGAAGCTTAAATATGAGAAAATAAGTTTTGTTAAATGATTACTTGATTAGGATCACCACCAAATACATCGATATTAGCTTTAATCCAAGCAATAGCAAGTCTTTGATCAAGAATACCATAGTTGCCGTGCAAATCTTCTGACTGAGGACCAGTGGCAAGGAAACCAAGTGCACCTTTTATTTACAATATCAATCAAAAATAACGAAGGATAATTTACGGTTATTATTTACCGAGGCGATATTGAACAAAGACACAGATAATATTGCTAGTATTGACCATACGCTGAGCGTTATAAGGAGGTATGGAAGCATCAAGTTGCTCAAAAGCTCCACCAGGAATAAAAATCATAACTGGTAAAGGAGATTTTGATGAGGAATTGTTGATCAATGGTGTGAAGATATTAATATAGAGGCAATCTTCAGAAAACTATATGTGTGAACATAAAAAGAATAAAGATTGGTAAAAAAAATAACTGAAATTTTGAATATTGTACTAACACTTGGTGGACATAGTGGGTTTTCCGGATTGCAATGAGATTGTGGACATGCTGGAGCTCGTGTAGTAGCATTTACTACTCTTGGAGCCCATTTAGAAACCGGCATAGGTTGATTCCATCTAATTATAGAATATAATATAAATTAATAGAAAAAAAGAAACTTTTAATTAACACAAACCTCAATTCACCGACTGGTGGTTGAGCATACGGAATACCATAGAAGACTCGAGCAATGCTCGTTTGGTAGCCTAAAATATCTCCATAACTAGTATGGACAATAATGTTTTCATCCGCATAAACATTTGGGTGTGACCAAATTACGATAAAATATGCAAGCACAACACTAATTCTCATGGCTTTATCGATAAAAGTAATGTAATAATGATAACAAAACTCTTTTACGTCAAGCTTTTTGTTTTGCTACTAACTGATAAGAACTGAGAGTCAATATGAAACTAAAATAGTTGCAACATGGTAGAAATGCATACTTGACAATGAGTTTATAACAAAAAAATTCAAAATATTATGTTACTAAATCTAGAGAGTGTAGATGTGTGAGAAATAAATAGGAGTCTTAAAAAAAAAGAAATTGAATAAAAGTTGTTGAAAGAGATGAAGTTTTATTGATTTGTTGGTAATAAATTTAAAGCTGTATCAAATAAGGAAACCAAACTTTTAAAGCTTATCGATTTTCTGATCTTAATGCTTGATTTAAAACACGATAACGAGATAAATCTTTTATTTGTGATTCAATTGGTTCGAATGCTTTTTCAATTGAAACAAGTTTTTGACTATGAAAACCATAAATTGGTGGAAGTCTTTTGAATGAACAATCAAGATTACCAAAACGATTCATTAAAACTAAATAAAAAGAGAATTTTAATTGTCAAAAGTCGTACTTTTTTTTGCAATTTTTTGTATTTTAAAGATAACTAAAGCATTCTTATGAGTGCAAAAGTAAAAATGAAAATGCTTTTCAGTTCTCCCATGTCGTCGATTTTTTCTCAAAACCACCGGTTACCGTCGGTTAAAATCGGTTTTTCGTTTTATGCTCTTATTTTCACTGACTTTTTCACAATGTCGTCTTCAAACGTCATGATAATGTTCATTTTAATCAAAAAAGTTGGTTTCTGATGTGTTAGAAAAGGTTTTACAGAAATCTTTAAAACTCCTCATTATAGATTCGAACACAACTAATGACTATTTTTTATAGCTCCATCTTTAATTAAATCCAAACTCGAAAACTAAGCAAAATTGACTGATGTGGCTAGCATCAGCACGCTTACAAATAGAAAGAGGCGTGATTTCGACTAAAATCTGACAATTTTCTAAGATTTAAAAAGTATGAAGAAAATTAAAAAGAGGTGGAATCACATCAAAAATAAGTCACGTTTTATAATTGATTTCATGCAGAAACAATACGCCTAATAATCAAAATAAATGCCATTGTAGACATGAGACATTTCCTACACAAATATTTTAATGAAAATTTGAATTAAGATATGAAGATAGAATGTATTCAAATTTAAAACTGCGGATTAATTTAAATCTAAGTCGTTTATGTGAATAAAATTAATAGCGCAGTTATATGTATAGATTATATTTAATTTGTGTCTATATCAAGTTTAATCATATTCCAAAATAACAATTTTTTTTCATATATAACTGAAGAAAAAAATAATTTTTTCAGGTGATAATCTGTAAGCTAAGTATTTGAGAATAATTACAGTCAAAATCGATAAAGTTTCTTAAAAATTTTAATGAAACTGAAATGACCGCATCTCTGTTACGGTATTTTGTTTTGTGAATTAATTAGAGAAATAGAAGTTATTTTTAATTTCATGCAAACCTACGTATAAACCAAGATTTTGAAATTAGTGAAGTATGATTCAAAGAATAGGAATGTTGATACAAAACAAAAGATAAACTTAACATCCACTCTTCTTTCGTTATTATTTTCTTCTGTTCTACTGTTTGCTGAATTGTTCGTTTTTTTTTCATTTGCTTTACGCCTTTTGTTCGTTCGTGGATGTTTGCAGAAGATACGACCTTTACATTCTTCTATTTTTCACGGTAAAGCTATGTCTTATCAGCTGTTTTTCTTCGTATTTATAGAAAAGTATTCCGCGAAAACCATATGAAAATGATATGATATACAAATATTACTTGGAAATTTCCAATTTTTGCTTTTGTCTTTATAAACAGATGTAGACAACAGAAATTCATGTATTAATCTGATGACTACTAAGTAAACTGGTTAATTGGTCAAAAAGGTACGTCAACGACAATCTTTTTTTTATTGAGATTTTATCCATTATTGAATAAAATCCATTATCAGTCTATTTTAAATATTATTGAGTTCTCGTATCATTAAACTGCGGTGGATTAGTGAGCATAGCAAGCTTCCCCTCATAACAGATGAATAGCGACTGACATTAAAGAAAAAGTATTAGGGATTTCAGACTTGGAATCATCAAGTCTACGGTTTCTCCATTGCTCATTCTTGGTGTCGTGAGTGCCACTACAATCAACCCCATACTCACTATCGTTTACACCATTATTATTACTCTTATCGAAAGTAAAAATGAGCATCTGAATTCAATGATCATGCTATTCTTATTCTTTTGATTTAATATGCTTGCACATTATTGATCATTTTTACAAAAAATGTGTTGTGTATCTCTATTTTATAATACTAACAAATAGATAGATTGTACAGACAGATACACTGAACTACAAGAGGTTTGCCTGCCTCATATGTAAATATATCGCTGAAGTAGCCAATCAGTTTTCTCAAAACTGCCTAAGATATCTTTGTATGTGTTGGGCCTACAATAACTGTAAAAATCTTACATTCTTTCTGGAATCAACAGAGGTCCTCGTAAATTTTCAAAAACTTCCACCAGTGTAAAAGAATGTCCATTACTTGTTAACTATCAATAGAATTTCCATGACATAAGATAATCTTCCGAATGTATTTAATTATGTGAAATATACGCATCTTTCCTTTTTAGGAAAACACATTCATCTTTATCAGATAAACTTTCAACTATAATTGAAATATCATCCTGTCATTTTCTATTACCTATTATCACAGTCATACTATTGGTGCATCCGTGCTTTGATCATGCACCATAATAAACCGCGACCAAATAGAGCTAAGCCTCCAAATAGTTTCATCCAACATCAACAATCTATCGACAAGCAATCTTCCTCTGGAATTGCTTCCGCTAGTACAGATATCCTAATTTATGTACCAGATCTTCCGAAAAACCTTCCTGATCACGATATAGAACAATTGATTCAAACTCGAATCGAGAAAAATCAACGTATGAAACTAGACTATGTAAAATGTTATTTGAAACTCGGTATAGCTGCTATTCGATTAAACAATGAAGAAGATAAAATACATTTAGTTTCTACTGTTCAATCAATGGTTCTCGATCCACAACATGCCATAAATATATCGTTTGTCAATGATATTGAACTTGATTCTTATATAGTAGTCGATCAAAAACTACCGAAAATGCTTTCAGCTGATGAAGTGGCTCATCATTATGCAAGAGCATATAAAACACAAGGACAACCTATGTGCGAACTTGTTTCCATACAATTTCCTAACATTTTTCGTATTTACCCAAGTACACTTGATGAACTAATTAAAGTCGCTAATTCTCCATGCTTTAAAGTTGAAAATAATTTTGCTACTGTTTATCCACGTGCTGACTGTAGTTTTTTTGAAGATTTACCATCAAATGTTGACAATGAGAAGCTTTCATCGACCATTGCTACACAAATTGATGAAGATCAGCTCTTATCAACGTCCTTTTACATACAAGCTAACAAACAAACAGGCACAGCGGTAGTTATAGCAACAAAATCTATGAAAACATGGATTAAACAAGGTTATTTAACTATTGATGGACGCAACATATCAAAGAAAGCCAAACTTGCTTATCGAGTCCTTGTCTCTCCTGTACCTCGTGATTTTAATCTAGGCCGAATTTTGAATCACAAAATATTTATTCGTCACGTAGTTTCACATAAACATATTGATAATAATCTCGTTATAGAATTGGATGACATCGAGATTTATAATGATTGTTTAGAATTGGGAGCTTTCCGCATAGATACTATCACAATGAATATTAATCCACATAATAGTGTTAGTGATCCTGATAATAGTGAACTTGATGCTACGAATTGGTATGAAACAGCTATGTTGGAAATCAAGCCCGATATAACAACAATTATGAGCAATCACCAACATCCAATATTTCGTTATAAATGGAATGCAGATAACTGGATTCAACAGATGAAAAATGCAAAGAAGACCAATCAGCGATCGAATAAATATAATCTTGACCTGCATTTATTAAGAGTGACAGTCATGCTTAACACTATTGCCATTCTCAGAAAAAACAAATATGCTGTTGATAATGACGAAGTGACATTAAAATTACAACGCTTACAAACAATCGGTTATGATCATAGGGCAAAGCTTTTCCCTGGAAAAACAATTTTTCAAGGAGACCTTAAAACACCATATAAATCGACAACTGTCAAAGTAATTAATGAAGATTGTCTTGTTCTTTATGAAAAATTGGTTGCAGAAGGACATCGACCATTATTACTTAACATGGCTAATGCAACTAGTCCTGGAGGTGGTTATCGAAAGGGTGATGGTGCACAAGAAGAAAACATTTTCCGTCGATCAGACTACAGTCAAAGTCTTGATTTAGAAATAGCAGATAAAGAACGATCAGAACAACTCTATTGTACATCAAAATGTGAATTTAAACGACCAACAGGATATGCTGGTTTCTATCCAATGGAAGAATTTGGAGCAATATACACATCTGGTATTACTGTCTTTCGTCAAACAGAAGCTAATGGTTATGCTTATATGAAAAATCCTCTTTATAATGTTTGTGCTATTGCAATGGCTGCTTATCGTGATCCTCCATTAAACAATAAAAATATGTTAGAAAACAAATTAGCTATTAATACTCATCGAAAGATTGAAAATATTTTTGCCATTGCATATCATCATAAACATGATTGTTTAGTTTTATCAGCTCTCGGTTGTGGTGCTTTTAAAAATCCACCTAAACATGTAGCATTACTTTTCAAATCTGTTATCTATCAATATGCTGGATACTTTGATAAGATTTATTTTGCTATAATTGATGATCATAATACAGGAAATCGAATCAATCCCGATGGAAATTTTCGCCCATTCGAAAAGATACTCGATAATCTAGTATTACAACCAACAAAAATATTGCCAGACAATGGAGTTAGTGGACCTTATCGTATTCTAAACAAATCAGCAGATGGACAATTAACATTGAGTGATGTATGTATTTCATATCTTCCACCATGTCAACATGGTAGTAAATGTCGTGATACTAAAGATCAGAAGCACAATACTTCCTTTTCACATCCACCAATGTGTTCTTTAAGTGAAATGTCATCATCATGTAATCAGATGGATGATGAAGTACATATGTTTACATTTATTCACAATACACAATGTAAACATTGGGGCGAATGTGGAAACACAGATGCTGCACATTTGACTGAATATGATCATCCAGAATTCTGTAAAGATGAATCTCGTTGTATTGATAATAGTCGAGAACATTTATTTGCCTATCGACATTTACCCATTTGCCGAAATGGACCTGACTGTCCAGAATCTTTAAAAAGTGACACGGATCATAATAAATCATATCGTCATTGCAAAACCAATTGTCCCGATGATAATTGCTGTCCTTATTTTCATGAAAAAACACATATTACCGAAACAATACATTCATTCCGTTCTCCATGCCCTTTCACACCATATCAGTGTTCGAAATTTATTCAATATCTTCAAAGTGGTACCGACAAAAATCTTGATAAAGAACTAGAAACGCATTGTCTGAAATATTCACACGTTTGTCCATATGGTCGTCAATGTACAAAAACAGACAATCTACATTACCAAACATCAATTCATATTGCTCGTCAACTTTGTCCTAATGGTAATAAGTGTACGAAACTTGCACAAGAAGAACATCTAGAATCATTTTCTCATCCAAATATTCAAGATATTCGTCTACTCTGTAGAGATGAAGGTTTTAAATGCAAAGAAAGATTCGATGTTCAACATGTAAAAAGATATCGACATCGTAAGAATCATAATCAATTAACTGTTGCACCATCAAGTAATCTTAATTCATCTATAAATTTTGTTCGAAATCAAAGACATATAATTCGAACTGTGAATAATTATATTGAAGGAGCAAAATGGGAAAAAGTTAAAATATCAAAAGAAATACTCGATTGGATACGAGCATTACAACCTGTACATCGATGTGGAAAAGTTATTTTTGAATCAATTCTTGTTCATGGTCATGTTATGAGTCGATATTACATGAAATTACTTAAAAAACCAAAAAATGTGGCCAAAGCAGTACTACAACATAGTCGAATACGTTTAATCTTTCTTCAGCATAACAATCCTGAAGTAAAAGCCAATGCATTCAATCTAATTAAAGGTCTAGTTGAAGCAGAATTTGCCAAAACAGGAGCTGATGGAATAACTTCATTAGATCCTGATCATGAACAGAATATTAATCTAGCCAAAAAAAAGCTTCAACCACCATTAAGTGATAAGGATTTAAAAGTTATCTATGATTGGACAATTAAAATTACTCAAGCATCAATTAAATTAATTAATACTCCAATGGGAATAGGATATAATGTTGATGAGAAAATGGGAACAGACAAACATATATTCAGCATTTTAGGACCACATCATGGGTTTTACTATGGTGATATTGTTATTATATTTAAACAAGAAATTATGCGCCATCCTGATACTAATTTTTCTAACCAAGCGGGAACTGCTTTTCATAGTGGAAGAACTTACAAAACTCGTAATTGGTTAACAGATCCAGTTGATGAAAATAAACGTATTGAACATTTTCATTTTTCAAAATTACATTGTTCTGTTCCTCGCTATGAATATGCAGCTGCTAGTGATATAATTGCTTTGACAGGCATGTACAATAAATCGATGAATGTCAATGTTGAAGATATTATTGAAAAATGGCTGAGTGTGGATTCACATGATGTTTTCGAAAGTCATTTACCTCAGCTTATCCCATTGGATTATATTGATTATGTTTATATGCCACAAAATCTATTCGATTCATTGACTCATGAAGCACAACAATCAGCTAGAGCAGTTTTCAAAGATAATCTTATCCTTACGAATCATGTAATTGACCTTAGTGTAGTCAATCCAGGCGGTCTAGTTCCCTTAGATTCAACACGTAAACCTTATTTGAAATACATACTTAATGAAATTACTCGAAAAATCAAAGAAAAAATTACTACATCAAGTATTTCACGAGGTATTGTTATTACAGTTCCAGGTTCTAAATTTGAAGAACATATTGTTTTACCAATAACAATATCTCAATCATATAGTCTCTATCGTCTTGATAATTCACATGCACCAAATGATCCAGAATTTACTTATATCTATTGGCAAGCAATGAATGGTGATATGATGTTAACTATATCAAATGAAGTGATCGATACAAAAAAGGATCAGAGAAATCTTCCATGTCTTGTTTGTTATGTTGCCAAAAAACCATCTACTGCTACAGAAGATTATTATGAAGCATATTCATATTTAAATGATGGTCGTCCATTCCAACATCAATATAATGTTCATGATGCTAAATTTCGAGCTAAATCTAATGTATTTTATCGTGGTTGTAATACTGATGATTTCCTTACCTTTTGTTTGAAGCTCAGTCATAGAACTGGTGAAGTAATATTATCACATGCTGGTGCAAATAGTATATATAATCATCAGAAAATAAGTCATCGATTCAATAAATCTGATTTAGATTTATCAAGAATAGATTATATTCATGTGAGTGGTGGCGATCAAGATGTTCCAATTCGTAATTTAACGATTCATCATGAGAAAGTCGCTGAATTTCATCCTACATTTGACCAAGATTTCAAGATCGATACTTCGAAATTAATAGTGAAGAAACAACTAGTACCAGTGCCATATTATGGAGGCGGAGGACCTATTGACAGACCATCGCGACCAGAAGAGCCGCCCGAGTCAAAACCTCAAGAGAGAAGAAAGCGATCCCTTGTGAAAAGAATGAAAATATTCTTGTATGGCTCATCAAAGCCAAAGAGAAGTCAATCAGTACCCAATGATGAATACGTCATATTAAAAAAATCAGATTCTAATCCACCGCCATCACCTCCGACAAAACGACGTCATTCAAACGTCAGTGTGTCATCACTACCATCTTCAGATCTACCTCCTTGTCATGATTCTGTCTATTGTTTACAACAAAATTCAAAGTCACATATGGAACGATATTCTCATCCATGTCGTTACAATGAATTATGCAACAGAGCAGCGGATGAACCGCATCTTACTCATAAACGACATGATGTTCCTAACTGTTCTGCAGGACGAGATTGTAATAAACTAACAGATCCTGTACATCGTGCGAAATATCGACATAGAAATCTACCGGATTATCTTTTGCCGTGTCGTTTTCAACAAGATTGTCGTGACAAAAGGAATACACAACATTGTCTAAGATACTTTCATGGTGAAGAATTACCGATGTTTTCAAGATTAACATCTTTCTAGAATATTTTTTGTCCTCTAAAAATACAACTAACATCAATCAAGTCAAACGCTTGACTTCAATTTTAATAATTTTCTTGTGTTGTTTTGAATGATGAAGATAAATCACTGAGCAAATAAACATTCTACTTAAATATATATATTCATCCGATATTGGATTTAGTTATTCATTTTTGAAGAAAAATAGAATGAAGACGACGTTCATCTGTGTTTTTATTCTCACAATTTTGCCTTCTGTCTACGGAATTTTATGTCATTGTCCTAAAAAAGATATAAATACATTTCTTGATCCATCTACTGTCGATGAATTCAAAGTTCGCCTTCGTCAAAATGTTCTTGGAGAAGAAAAAAATGTATGCTATCTCAAAATGACAATGATCTATTCTAAGGCCTTGATACAAATTGGATTCACAAGTACTTTGAAAGAGGCAGAGATTGAGACAGTCGAAGGTGACACATTATTTGCTGCAGACATCGAGAAAGGAAGCGTTGTTATTGAACATGCTTGTTCGACTCATAATTATTGTGATATTGATTTTATATTCGATCATGTTCAATGGCTTGTCGATGGAAAATATCAAGAAACTTTTGCGCAAAATAGTGCTTCGTTACGTGCTCGAACGGGTCCACAGATAGGTAAAGATTGATCATCAAGATTATTTGAAAAATCTTTGACATTTCAATTCTAGAAAATTGCCATTCGACCTTTGATACTTCTCGAATAGGAAAATGTTCCCCCGGAGATCGTTGTACTTTGAGTTGGGATTCGCATGGATTGTTTCAATTTTGTGAAGATCATTTACCTCTTGGAATTTATATTCTTGCACAGATTAACATGAAATTTTCTGAAGATTATCAAATGCTTAAATTCGTTTGTGGTTACGAACAATGTAATAGCAATGAAACTTTCGTTGAATTGAAATCTCTCTTTGATCAATATTTTAATTTGACATCGATGCGTGAAGCATTATTCAAGAATCGATCAATCCAAATTGAACAGAGCACAACTCAACAACTTGACTCAACAGACATATCGACAGAATCTTTAATGACCACAAATATTTATTCAACAGATCCAATGAAAACAACATCACGAATCAGTTCAACAAAATCTTCAACTCGAACAACAAAAAAAACGAATTCATCATCAGCCGTTTCTTCATTTTCTCCGAACATTGCTTTTTGGTTTCTTTGCATATGTCGATTTATTTCTGAATAAACAATCAGTAGATTTTAGTCCGACGTAAAAATGATTTAACTTGTGAGATATGTAGAGATAAAAGTTCGGGATAGAATTAGCAAGTGATATCTTGTACATCATGTAAATCTTTCTTTCAACGAAAATGCTTCTCTAAATTTGGTGAATCAAACTCGTTTAATCATCGGAGTTTATCGATGTTTAACTGGTACGAATAAATGTAAGATAAAATGTCATAATCGACGTTGTCGTCTGAAAAAATGTTTTGTCTGACTGCTAAAGATGATACTTGGATCAAATTAGTGATAAACATGATATATATCGGTTTTCCATCGGTTTGAATTACGATAGAAATCGAGATATGATTATTAATTCTCATGTTGAAACTGAAGAACAAGCGATTGGTTGGAAAGAATTGAATCGATTGTTACGTTCAGTCAAGGAAATAGTTGAACATGATGCAGTTATTTTGCAATTGATGATGATGATTATCTTAGTATTTGTTAGAGGTGCTTCATTGTGAGATATTATTTACAATCAAGAACTTATTCTCTTTTCAATAGTCAACAAGTTTCTCAAGCACAATCAATATATCATCAAGCTGTTCGTCAATATTCACAATTGATACAAAAAACTAATTGAAATGTAAATATTAGTACAAACACATCAACAATTTCTACAACAACAACAAGAACAATTAATTGGCACGAGAGATGAAGAATTTTTTTTTTCGTTTCTATTTTTCATGAAATTGGAAATATTCATACGCAATTCAAAACACATTGACCGAAGATGAAAGAGTTTGATTAAAATGTTGAATAGACAGCTTAAATTAGGTTCTGAATCCGATGGCTCAACAAACGAAAGCATGCTGTGTCCTAGGATATCCATTCAAAATATCAGAATCATTTAATTTTTAAAAGACTTTTTCGACTTGTTCTCGTAGATTCGGTGATCGCTGATTTATTTCATTCATTTTTTCAATTTCGCATCACGATAAACACAACAGTCGCCACCAATTTTTGTTCTTTTATTGACTGTCTCGATGTTTTTTTTTATATGTCACATGTACAAATATAGAGAATGATTCAGTCTACTATGGTTACCTTTACAATTTCCCCAATGTCTCTCGATTCTCCTATTTTTTTATAATCATCAAACATTTTTTCGTAGCCTTACGATAATTCTAGTTAGGGATTTGACTATAGTATATTTCCGTGTGTCCATATCTTTTTTTCCTTCACACAAAGAACAATATTAAACATGGCGACATCAAATCTTTCAACAAAATGTTTTACATGTAAAGAAGAAACAACAACATATTCTTGTCCTGGTTGTTCAAAACAGTTTTGCGCGGATGATTTAATGAAACATCGAGAAGAATTAAAATTACGATTTCATGAAATTGAACATCAACGAAATGAATTCGTGCAAATGCTAAATGATCAACAAAAAACTATTCCGAATAATCATCCTGCGATTATTCAAATTAATCTTTGGGAACAAAAATCAATCGAAAAAATTCAACAAACAGCTAAAGAACAACGACAAATTGTTCAACAATCTATTCACGGATATCTTCCGCAAATACAAACTCAATTCAACGATTTTACTCAACAAATCCAACAAATTAACAAAAAAAAAGATTTTAATGAAAAAGTTTTAGAAAAATTACAAATTCAATTAAAAGAAATTCAACAACAAATTAATCAACCGACAAATATTCAAATTAACGAAGATTCTTCTTCAACATTTATTCGAAAACTATCTATTCAAATTCTTCATTCTCAACATCAAACAAATCTTTATCATCGACATCAACTCAATTCAAATATCAAATGGAAACCAAATGCACAAACAATTGCTGGTGGAAATGGACAAGGAAACCAATTAAATCAACTCAGCTCACCTCTTGGAATCTATGTCGATCATCAACAACAACATATTTATATTGCTGATTATACGAATCATCGTATTGTTAAATGGAAATTAGGTGAAAATGAGGGACAAATTGTTGCAGGAGGAAATGGTCAAGGAAATAGAATTGATCAGTTGAGTTATCCAACTGATGTGATTGTCGATGAAAATAATAAATCTTTGAGTATTTCTGATTTTGGAAATAGAAGAGTTGTTCGATGGCCATTAGAAAATCGAAATGATGGCAAAGAAATTCTCATTCAGAATATTGAATGTTTTGGATTAATGATGAATGAAAATGGAGATTTATTTGTTTCTGATTGTTTGAATCGTACAGTGAAAGTATGGAGAAAAGGTGAAATAGGAAAAGGAAAAGAAGGAATAATTGTTGCCGGTGGAAATGGTTGGAGAAATAAACTCAATCAATTTAGTAGCCCGACATATATTTTCATTGATCGAAAAGAGTCAGTTTATGTCTCAGATAGAGATAATCATCGTGTAATGAAATGGTTAAAAGGTGCAAGTGAAGGTATTATTGTTGCTGGTGGACAAGGTCAAGGAAATAGTTTAAATCAATTGAATCATCCTCAGGGATTACTAGTGAATGAAATTGGTGATGTTTATGTGGCTGATAGTTTTAATCATCGAATAATGCGTTGGTCATTGGGATCAAAAGTAGGTCGCGTTGTTGTTGGTGGAAATGGTTGGGGACAAGGATCAAATCAGTTGAATAATCCAATATGTTTATCATTTGATGTTGAAAATAATCTTTATGTTGCCGATCACGGAAATAATCGAATTCAACGATTTAATGTTGATAATAAAGACTAAAATTAAAAAGTATAATGTTAATACACTTTGATTATTCCAAAGAATTGTCGAGAGAATCTTTGCATCTTTGGATGTGATCGAATTGTTTGATAATTTAAGCTCTGTACATTTTCGTTGATCAATTGCAAATTGAATTACAATCGGGATATCATCGTCAGTTAATTTCTTTTCAGATAAATCGATTCTCGAATAATTCTCTTGCTCAAGAATAAATCTTTCGATTATGACCTTAGTTTCTGGTCGAGAATGTTGAAAATAAGTGAGCGAAATATGAAAACAAAGTAATGCATACAAAGACCAAATGAGAAAACGAAGAATTGAATTGCAGAGGAGTTAGTTAAATAAAGAAGAAGAGCTGAGCCAAAAGCTACAGCTAATGCTAAACCTGTGTTTGCTAATAACGTCGTTGTACGTTCTCCTTGTTGTCGAATGACTTGAAGAGTTTCAGTGATTTCTTGTGAAAGTCTTTCAATTGTTCCCAAAGTATCATCATGCAGATTTAGAATCAGATTTCTCAGAAATTGAAGCATCTCTCCAACATCACTTGTGACTTTACTCGCTATTCTGCCCATTCGAAATGTTTATTTTTTAGTAAACGAAAAGAAAAAAATCTCGAATTGTATTGGAAAGATAAGGTCCTTGTCCAATTTCATAGATACACATGACTGGACAATGATCAGAAACTGAATATCCATTCTCACGAAGAATTCGTCGAGGATGATAATTTTCATTTAAATCTCCCATAAACACAACAGCTAATTCAGGATTATTGATTTTCTCTTATTAATCTTTCAACGCTTGAACAGCTCGACGTGTTTGTTGTTTTCTAACATTGACATGGGAATTTCGTTCCACAGCATGAACAATTTCAATGCCTAATGCCGTGTAAATCACTACATAACCTCGAGTTGACCAACGTTCACGACGAACGATTTCAACATCGGCTAAACCACTTTTCAATCAATTCAATTCGACTATTCCATCGCGAACTTTTATCAACAAATTTAACATTTTTTCTTTATTTGAAGTTATTCTCAGAAAATCAAAACGGTCTTTTTATACTTCAACAAAACATCACTTTAACGGTTATAACAAACAACTTTTGTCATGCGCAACGACTTTTTACTTGTTTCTTTTTTATTTTTAGTTTAATCACAAAAAGTCATTAGGGAAAATAAAATGTTTGAATTCTCTTTGTTCTTCATCGATTTCATAGAAACTACGAGTCACTCGTAACAACGACTAAACTTCACGTTCGCTATCAAAACTCAAATCACCGAAAATAATTAACAAATGAAACAGATTAACAGCTAATAAGAGCGAGAACATCTTTTCTGTTTTATTATCAAACAAAAAACTAAAGAAAATGATAAAGATTAGATTAACAAAAACAAAATCAAACTAAAATCGAAATCTTACGTCAAACATTTCTCATTTAATTCAACTGTTCAAATTATATAGTCACCATCATCGATTACCAATATTTGTCTTTAATTGATCAATTTTTATTTTTATCAACACTAAATCGTTGAATTCGATTATTCCCCAATCAGCAACATAAAGATTATTTTCAACATCAAATGATAAACCTCTTGGATTATTCAACTGATTCGATCCTTGTCCCGCACCATTTCCACCAACAACAACTCGACCTTCTTTTGATCCCAATGACCAACACATTATTCGATGATTAAAACTATCAGCCACATAAATATCACCAACTTCATTGACTACTAATCCTTTTGGATCATATAATTGATTTAAACTATTTCCTTGACCTTGTCCACCAGCAACAACAATACTTTCATTTGCACCTTTTAACCATTTCATTACACGATGATTTCCATTATCTGAGACATAAACTGACTCTTCTCGATCAATGAAAATATATGAAGGAGAATTCAATTGATTGAGTTTATCTCCACAACCATTTCCACCTGCAACAATTCTTCCTTCTCCTCCACTTCCTATTTCACCTTTTCTCCATCTTTTCACTGCATGATTCTTTTGATCAGAAACAAACAAATCTCCATTTTCATTCATCATTAATCCTCCACCCAAAATATTCTCAATGGGAATTTGTTTATCATCTGGATTTTGTAAAGACCATCGAACAACTCTTCTATTTCCTCGATCACAAATAATCAAAGATTTATTGTTTTCATCGACAATAACATCAGTTGGCCAAAACAATTGATCAATTCTATTTCCTTGACCATTTCCTCCTGCAACAATTTCTCCATTGTTTTGACTTAATTTCCGTTTAACGATACGATGATTCCAATAATCAGCAATATAAATATGGTGTTGTAGATGATGATCGACATATATTCCATGAGGACCGCAGAGTTGATTTAACTTGTCTCCTTTCTCTTTTCCTCCAGCAATTGTTTGTGCATTTGGTTTCCATTTGATATTTGATTTGAGTTGATGTCGATGATAAAGATTTGTTTTATATTGATGATAAAGATTTGTTTGATGTTGATGATAAAGATTTGTTTGATATTGAGAATGAAGAATTTGAATAGATAGTTTTTGAATAAATGTTGAAGAAGGATCTTGTTTAATTTCGATGTTGTTTGGTTGGCTAATTTGCTGTCGAAATTCGTTTAATTGACTTTGTAATTTTTGTAAAATTTTTTCATTAAAATCTTTTCTTTTGTTAATCTGTTGGATTTGTTGAGTAAAATCGTTGAACTGCGTTTGTATTCGTGGAAAATATCCGTGAATAGATTGTTGAACCAACTGTCGTTGTTTTTCGGCTGTTTGTTTAATTTTTTCGATTGATTTTTGTTCCCAAAGATTAATTTGAATAATCGCAGGATGATTATTCGGAATAGTTTTTTGTTGATCATTTATCATTTGCACAAATTCATTTCGTTGATGTTCAATTTCATGAAATCGTAATCTTAATTCTTCTCGATGTTTCGTTAAATCTGTAAGACAAAACTGTTTTGAACAACCAGGACAAGGATATGTTGTTCTTTCTTCTTTACATGTAGAACATTTTGTTGAAAGATTTGATGTCGCCATCTTTGATATTATTTAATGTAAAGAAAAGATATGGAGACACGAATAATAAATGTTATCTGGTGAAGAAATACGTAAAAGTGAATCATATTGAAATGAAATCGTAAGAGAAGATTTTATAAACAAAAAGATATTCGATTGCATGTTAACCCTTTACGGCCGGATGTTGCTTTTTGGCAACATTGTGTCACTAAAACCTCTATATATATTTGAAAACGGTCATGAGAAAATCGTAAAGTATTCCATAATTAAAATCACATATTTTAGCACAAATCTATACACTCTGACAATTAAAAAATGTTTTTCTTCATAACAGAGGTGAAAATCTGTATTATGACCTAAAATAGCCTATATATCTAAATTGTTTGATTTCTATCAATCTAGATATTCTATCAAGGGAGTAATTACTGGTTTGTCTTCTTCTCTACACCCATTATTTATCTGCAAATTCTAAAACTATTTTGTAGTCGCGGTTCATTCGCTCCAAAGCTCTCATTCCATGCAAGATCACGATCTCGCCGACTATCACACTACCACGTATACATTCCAATCGCTTTTTTAAATAATCTTTTGGTTCTATAGACTCGTTGTTGAAATTTCTCGGTCTGGAACTCTGATGCACTTTATTTTGATTATGGTTTCATTTTTTTATTTTCAAATAAGTTTCCTTTGTTTGGTGAAACATCGTATACCTAAACATAGACATTTTTTTCTTCTTTATTGCGTTACAGGTAATATTTATTTTTTGTGCAATATTTAAACAAAACGCAATCTACCTATTCGCTTATTTGAATATATATATATTCTTTTCTTAATGTAAAAGAAAGGTAGACGATGCATGTTTCAGTGATCGCAACGCATGATTTTGGTCTTTCAAACAGTCGTATTAGTTATTAATGTTTTAGATTGTGAAACTCTTTCGATTTAGAAAATAATATCAAGTTTCAAGATGAGTAAATGGGTGAAAAGGGACGAACCAAATCAATTCTTTGTCAAAGAAGGTTCGAATAAATGGGTCGAGTATCAAAATGGTTCAAAATTTGCTGATTTCGAAGAACTAAGCAGCAACTCAAACGGAACAGTCATTCTTAGAAAGAACGACGGGACTTTTATCAAGCTTACAAATACCCAGGCTTTCATGGGAATGGATAAGAATAACATAAACGACTTTATTTGCAATGAATTTTGGACAAATGGTGACGTCCGAAATCCTCAGACGAGATCTGAGCAAAAGAATCAAAGTCCGGTTCGTAATGACAAAAACGAGAGAACAATGGAAGACTTGTATAATAACGCATTGAAATATATCAAGGATACCAAGTTTTAAAATGCACTCAATGAGATCAATCAAGGTCTACGGTCAAAGTCAAGTCGATCCGCTAATTGAAAACATAAACAAGAACTCAAAGGACGATTCATTCGACGAAGACATGTACAAGAATGCTCTCCGAACCGTCAGAAACGATATGAATTCTGAGATGAAATTCCACCGATCGGTCAATAGCTGACAGTTCTTCCTTTTTTTTTGAAATGAATAAACAAAGTGTAGAAAAAGCTAGCAAAAAACACTAAAAATTCGTACGTCATAGTGACACTCGACATGAAATAGAAAGTTTTTCAATTAACTGATATTTTATGAAGTGTTGCTTTCTTAATCTTCTTTAAAATTTTCAAATCGAATATTCAAGTGCATTTCTAAGACCAATATTTATTTTGCTTTTGATATTCGCAATCTCGTAGATAAACAGCAGTTTTACTTCCATCATCGAGATAAAAGATAATTTGTTTGTTGCCATCGATTGGACCAAAATCAAATGCAAAGTACGGATTGTCACCACGATGTTCTCCTTGTCGACCATCAATCGTAGCACGTGTAACTCGACGACCATTTGTATTGAGTAAACCCACATTATGATAATACGTATTGTTAAAATCAGTTCCAGGTTTGTAAAAACAACGAGGACCATTGAAATTGAATGCATTATGTGACGATAATTTAACACTGCATGATGTTTGTCCCGGTGGTTTATTGCGTGTTATTCGAGCCCAACTTGTAGAATAGAGATCAAGACCACCACCAATATTTGAATTCACGACAATGAGATGCAATGTTCCTTGACAGCAATTAACTTCAAGAATTTGTCCACATAATTCCGGACGAAATTTTAAATCTTTCAATGAATCAATAGTTCCTAATGCTACTGGATATCGAGTTGTATAATTCGATGTTGGAAGTTCGCAAGCACCAGTTTCATGAGCACCATGATGCGTTGCAAGAACACCATAATGTTTTCTGGCAGAACTTGCCATTGCATAAGTAAACAGCACGAATAATAATAAGAATTTCATCATTTTGTTTTACTGCGAGAGAAGTATGATTATCGTTAGCTATGTGTACGCAATCGAATGCTTTCGTATTTATTCCCATAGGAGAAAATCCCATCTCACATTACTCCCATGGGAATCAATTTAGTTTTTGTTTCTCTTAACTGTTGTTGTCGAACCGATCCAGACAAAAGTAACAGTACTGAATATTATTTTGAAAACTATTCTTTCTATTTTTCGTGACTTCAGTTCTATGACAGAATGAGCATTGATCACTGTTCTAAATTTAACAGCTGACATACAAACATGTAAAACACTTGGTGTTGATATTGTCATTCATGGTAATCAACGTTTGAAACAATTTATTTAACATAATTAAATATCAGAATTGCAGTTTTAGTTTGGCTACTGTTACTTGGGATGTGTTAATTAAATCATAACTAGAAACTTGAGATTTTTCTTCAATTTTATCTTTTCTTAATAAACTTATGATTCGTATTGGAGAAAAAAATAATGATATCTTTATTGAAATTTGAGGGTGTTGAGGGTGAGGGTGAGAATGTGGCTCCTCCATTGATCGCTCGATCTCAAATAGCGACTCTACTTGTTGATTTATAAAGACATCTACGTATATTTATTTTTTCATGAAATATTTACAGTTGAAAGAAGGATTGGCGCTGAATCTGTTGCTAAAGTTAAACCTAATGATTGAGCAATTTTTTTGAGAGTACCAACTCGATTCGTAAGAATACTGTTAACACCACGATTGATCAATTGTTTCATATCAGATTCAGAATCGATTGTCCAAGCAGTAGTTAAACCATGCTCACCTTGAATTTTCCCATGAATAGGAATGTCCAATCCGGTAAAATAACGAGATGTTGAACAACTTCGATAAATTCGTCGATTCGTTAAACGAGGCAACTTGAAAATCACATTTTTATAATCAAAATTTTCTTGTTTGAACTGATTTCAAATCGATTGACGTCAAACCAAATGCAGCTCCCACGAATTGTACCTACGAAATAGGTAGGTAATTCTCTATAAATACATTCGTCCTTGTAACACTTATCTATTTAATTATATCTCAAATGAGGAACAATGTATTTATGTTCCTAATTCGGAGAATTCAACGATTTTCTGTTGATAAAATATAAGAAACTCTTTCGTTGTTTATCTATTTCAAGAGTAGAAATATAACAAAAAAAAACATTAAAATGAAATAAATAAATTTCGAATAACTTCTGTCAGAAAGTATGACGGCCAAATAATGTTTAAATATAAACTGACATTCCATTCGTTAGATAATTAAGTACAATCGATAGCAATAGAATAAATGTAAATAGAGAAGAATTGAAAATACACTAATCATTAATGTGCCTTTTTGAACACCCTCAACCCTCAATCTTTTGATTCAAGCGTAAGAGTGGGAATTTAATAAAAAATAGAAATAAACCAACTTTACATTCTATCACGATACACTTGAAAATTACCCAACGAATGCAAACGCACAATAATCAATGAGATATGGCCAGATAGAATAGCTTTTTTGTTCTTTTCTTTCAATCTGCTGTGCACGCGCATAAAAACGATTATTTTATCCCGTGCTTTTAAATCATTGGTTGACATACGAGGAAAAAAACAACTACTTCATCTCACCACTATCTGCGATCATTTGCTTCAAATTTTATTGGAAATTTTTATTATAAGCGAAATCTATGTCTGCAGGCAGAAACAAACCTATGCCAAACAATACATTGGTGTCATCTACAGATGAGAGAAATGATGATAAATCGGTTATCAATACCAGTATATTTCCCATTTTAACGAACAATTCTTTGCCTCCGTATACAATCACCTTTTATGTATTACGAATAGCTGCCGATATAAATGAAACATGGTCAATCCAAGCTATTTTTGAAAATAGTATGAAATTCAATTTTAAAGCAATAAAATCTCTCAAAAATTCAAAAGTAAATTTACTAGATCTGACTGTGAATGTAGAAAATGATATTCATTTAGAATAAATCATCGAAAAACGAACAAACTCCAGTTCTGTACGAGCTTAAATTACGTGTTTTTCTTAATGATAGTGCACAAATTTTCATCCAGGATAAGGATGCACATCATCAAGTCAAAAGCTATAAACTTCGGATATCGAGTCCATGGTCTGCCGGTTCTAGTATTCATTATAACGAAGATGTTGACCGTTTGATTGAAATCAATCCAGGAATGCTCAATGAATTTCTCTTTGACGTTCATTTTAAACATTGGATGCCTATGCGAACGGCTCCTGGTATAATTTTTTTTAAATTTCTAATTTGTTTTCTTTTAAAGAAGTTGTCTATCGTTTCAGGAAGCGATGTATCATTCTGGAATCATTTATATATCTATTCATATTTTATAATCACGATAGAATCTTACGATATATTCGATTCATTTCTTCAACAATTCAATGTTGCTATACAGAAACGCGAGAGAAGTATTGCACGTGAAAATTTAAATAGTTTCTTTTATGATTGTCGTAAATTCTATTCGGTCATCGAGCAAAATGTGAAAGAAGACATACGTGCACTTAAAATTCTTGTCCGTATGGTATCGAGTTTACCTATCCATAGAGATAATATGACTATTGGAAATGAAGCAACTCGTCAATTCGCTTCCATTGTTTTGAAGAATTTATCAGAAAAACTTACGACTATGTGGCCAACAAACACAGATGCCGAATGGCCATCGTTTCGTGAGGGTCTCGTCACATTATGTTGTATTAAACTTCTACATTATCAAAGGCCTGACAAACCCGAAGAAGATGCTGTTCATATGATCTCGACAGTACCTAACGACGAACAGAAGCAAGAGATAGCTACACATTTACTGAATTTACTCACCCATTTACAATGTACTTTTGCAGAAAATCAAGAAGTGGCTCTTTATGCCCTAGTTGGTGAACAGCATCTTAAACTTGAACATCTTGAACTGGCGAATTCTCTTGAAACATACATAAACACTCTTGGTCAACTTATGATGGCTTATCATGGAGATATCAATGAATTAGGAGAAAAAATTCAAGCACAACTCAATACACTTATCCTACAAAACCGATTTGTTATCACATTTCAAGATATTCAGTTCATTCTCAACTATATGAAAAGACCATCAAATGATAATGAAATTGCTACTAAACAAATACAATTTATTTTGGAAACAAATAATACATTACGAAACGCGGTCGGAAGATGTTTAAATGAAAAAAATTATCATATTCATTTGGATGAGTTTCCCATCATTCGTGATATTATTTTTCGCTCTTATAATGAGTTCATTCTGCATGACATTAATCGTCAACAGTACCTTTCGTGTATGCTTAGCCGTCGAGATAATCAAACAGACAAGTATTTTATCATTTGGTTTCAATTTTTTCTTTGCGAGCCCAATTCGGATTGGGTCGATTATCAAATTCTGCTTGATCAGTGGACGGGGTGTTTTTTTGATAAACAAGATTTATTCTCAAACATTATCAAACAAATGGATATGCTCATTGAAATCTGGACAAATGCAGCACCGAATAATACGGAACGTGTGACATTTTTTATTAAACATATGGTAGCACAATGTTTACGACAAAGTAAAAAAATGAATAGATTTTATATTTTTACATTCAATAGATTGTTTATAAAGGGGATGTCTATTACTTGTTGGAAAATAGTCTCAATTCAGTGAAGAATAAACAATTTATTGATACATTGAAAAACCAATTTTATAGAGACGTATTAGAATACAACACATTTTATCTCAAACAAATACAAAATCAAGATAGTCCACTATTTCATTTACTTACTATTGAAAAGAATTTCAATGGAGAAAATGAATTGGTGAACGATTTGATTAATCATGCCGCAAGTTTGATCACGGTAACTAATGATGAAATTATCAAAGAAACTTTTTATTCTCCATCTCGACACAACTTCATCTATACCGTTCTATTTAATCCATCGTTCAAATCATCTTCACTTTACGAAAGAGTGATTAATCATTTAATTGAAACATATAAAGATTGGATAGACCATGGTTGCCGTGTCAACGATGTTTTCACCTTTCAAGGTTTTTCACGAGAACAACTCAATATCGTTGAACAAATATGGGCACTCGCGACTAACACTCAAAAAGAAAACTTAACAATCAGCACACTATTCGAAGCAAATCGACGCGAGATGCAAGCCAAATTGGAAATAAAAGATAAAGTAGTGTCGTGTCTTAACGCTTATTGTGGACACGCAATTGACAAGGATCTGTATCATCAATTGATACGAGAATGGTATAATCGCTTTCAACAAGCGACAACCAAGTCAGCAGAAATACCACAAGCGTTTCGAGACATTTTGCCATTCGCAAACGAATTGAATCCATACGCAAATGCATCTAATTGGCGAGTGTATCTCGAACGTAATTTAATAAACGAACCAGGTATGATATAGATATATGAAAATACAGTTGATTTACTACAACCTATTTTCTAGTATCTCCTGATGATATTCAAATTGAGATCTCAAATACAACAGTTAGACCATCACAGAATAAATGCATGGCTGTTCTTCACCAAAATCTTGACATTTTAAAAAAATTTCAGAACAAACTGAAATCTATTAGTGCATCAGAACAATCAATGATTGTTAAGGATATTATTCAATTGTTTCCGAAAATAGAACAAGCTGAACACGATCTCAAATTATTTCAATCATTAATTGATCAAGCAGCTTTTCCACGATTTCTCTCCATTGTTTTATTTTGGAAAGATCGTTCTCGCATTCGACATATATATGCCGGTATAACTCAACTATTAACAAAAGCAAAAGTTTCTCCTACTACAGAGTCAACTTTGTTTATCGACATTGATGAGAATACATTGGGAAGTAAATGCGCTTCAATCTATGATCAATATCAGAAGACAATTGCGACAAAATCTCCCGAGAAAATACTTACATTAATCTCTTACTATAGTTCATCATTAGATTTTTTCGATTTTCTGGAATCACTTTCGGCTGATGATGTATACAATTTGCAAGAAGCTGTCAATGACTGGGATGAAACATTAGTAAATACGAAGGTTATTTTTGACTTTGCTCTTGTGAAAAATTTTATTGATCGTTCTTACGCTGCTATGACGAAGAATATTCCACGTCAACTTGAGGATATTATTGCTTCGTTCATTGACGTTTGGCAAGATCAACAATTCGATGATTTATTAAATTGTCTTGAATCTTCATCGCTTGCTCTGTCGAGTATTAAACGAATTCATATAGAACTCACTGATAAAGAACAATCGAAACGACGTCAAATTGCTGATATTTTACAGAATTCCAGCGTTGGTTTCATTCGTACTGGTCATCATCTAGTTACATTTGATATCACCATAGAAATTCTACGCGAACAAACAGTTATTAATCAAGAAGAGAAGAAGAAACAACAAAATATTACCTTTGCTGTTATAAGTGAACTTCGTGATCGTGCACGTCTTCTTGAGTATTCAAGCAATATCAATAGAAAAAATCTATCTTCAATTGAAATGGAACGTGATAAAGAAAGATTACGAAATTTTATTCATTTAGCCAGTGTTGTTGAATCAACCATAGATATCTTGACTAAACTATATACAACAGGTCATCCATCGATTTCAGAATATCTTATTGATCGTAAAGGATTTTTATGCAAAGATGGAGAGTTCACTCGTCTAGAAGAAAATCACAAACATTTGAATAATTTATTGAATGAGTGGGAAGAAAAATTACTTTCAATGTACAGAAAATATATTAATTTAACTTATTTTTCTGGCGATCAATTCTGGCAAATTGAAAATTATATCTATGATCGTTCTTCATTATCTCATTCAGGTTATCATCTGCTTAAATTCATCGGTATCGAATCGAATTCAATTAAACAACCAACTAATCACCCACAAAATCCCGACGAACGACTAGAGAATTTGGGACAATTACTTTCGCAAATATCTAATTTACAAGGAGAAAATTCAAAACTAAAGCGATGTTTTCTAATCGAAACAACAAATGAAGGTGTTCTTCGTGCTATTTTATCGTTGTTTAGTCTAACGAATAGTCAACCTTCTGTTCAACATGTATTCTATTGTACTCAACGTACAAGTTGGATTGAACTCCGTGGATTTGTGTATCGTTGTTTCTATTCTCGATCGTGTCATCAATTGATTCGACCTGAATTTCTTTCTCAGTTGATTCAAGATCAATTCATCAATCTATTACGTTCACTTATTGAAAAGCAGCCTGATCAAGTGTTTCAAATAGGTATAGTAACGACAGCAACAGCAAATGATCAACAAATGATCAATGGACTTCAATCGATGCAAATTCTAACTATTTTACGTGATCAAGAATTGATGAACAACGACGAACTTAGTATTACTATTCAAAAATTGATTCGTAATTGTCGATTAGTAACATCGAAAATCACTGGACTAGGAAAATCTCGTTTTATTCAACAAACTATTAAATCATCAAACAAAAATTACACTAAATTTTCTATCAGCGGTGACTTTGATGTTGATACTTTAGCTGAAAGACTTTCTTCGAAATATTCTCACCTTCAAAACGCTGCTGTTCATCTTGATATTGGCATGATTGACAATAGTCAACAGTTGAATGAAATTCTTTATTGTCTATTACTTTTTGGAAGTTTTCGTTTTGGTCAAGTAGCTGTTGCCATTCCTGCTGATACCGAAATCTTTATTGAACTCGATGCATCGCCTCAATCGATTCTAACTGAAATTTCTTTCTTTAAATATATCAAACAATTGCACCATATTGATCATATGAACTGGAGTACACTTGATGTGAACAATGATCAAATTAAAATAGTAGCTAACTACTTACAAGCTATCCTTAACAGAACAATCGTTAAACAGAATATCGATCCAACGAAGTTTAAACCATTAACTGTCGAAATATGTTCTCGTTTGATTCAAGAATTTTTTCTCAAAGATAAAAACGCCGAGTTCATAACTTGGACTCAACTGTCTATTTTCATTGCTGTTTTCTGCCGACTATTCACTGGTTTTTCTCGTTGTGGTTATTTTCTTGTTCAGCATGTTCATGATCCACAACTTCGAACCGATCTTATACAAACATTGCTTCAATCTTCAAATCAATTCACATCTCTTTCGGTTGAAAATGTTCGTAAACAACAACGATCAGTGACTAATAATGACATAATACCATTCAGTGATGCTATCATTCGTTGGGACAAAATACAGCCTTTTACTTTAATTTTTACGGCTACGGATGAACCATTGTTTGTTTACAAGAATCTATCGAATGTTCCTTCGACATTAATTAAATATTTTCAACTTTACTCTCGAGTAACACAACGAAGACAAGAAGTTTCTAATGAAATTATGTTTCCTGATTATACGAAATTAACTCATACGGAACTTTTTATCAAATTAGCTTCACTTTCAACGAAATATTTGAACAAATCTATTTGTCCAAATTGTTATCGTCAATTTGAGTATAAAGAGAATCAATGTCAACAATGTCCTATTAAAAATACTCTTATTAAACCTGCATCATTTGATCATACAGATGTCATCAAATTTCAAACTCAGATTGCTAAAAGTTTACAAAAAGATTATATTCTTACAGCAGATAACTTCGCCAAGATGCTTCTTGTATATATGCGTGTTCAAAGCAATATTCCAGTTATTATTATGGGCGAGACTGGATGTGGTAAAACAGCATTGATTAAATTCTTATGTCAAAAGATTCTCGATGATGAACTTGAAGTTTTCCGTATTCATGCTGGTGTAACTGTTGACGATATAACCGTAGAAATGCAAAAGTATATCGAGAAATCTAAACAATGTCAAGGACAAAATAAACGCCGTTTATGGATTTTCTTCGATGAATTCAATACAACAAGTAATATTGGTCTGCTCAAAGAAATCATTTGTGAACGAACTCTACTCGGTGAATCATTACCAGGCAATATGGTTTTTTTAGCTGCTTGTAATCCTCGACGTAAGAAGATGAAAAAACTTGAAATTAATGAAGACGAACATATTGGATTGAGAAAAAATCGATATGAAGAGCAAAAACTTCTATGGACAAGCACTGATCGTCGTCTTGTACACAACGTTGTGTCGATTCCAGAAACAATGCTCGAATATATTTGGGATTATGGATATCTTGATCAATCAACTGAACGATCTTATATCAGAACCATGTTGAACATGTGCCGTGATCTTTCAAATGATCAAAAACTGTTTGATCTCACTGTTGAACTTCTCGTTCGGTCTCAAAATCATTTTCGTGATCTTGAAGATGTTAGTAGTGTTAGTTTACGTGATATCGCTCGTTTTTGTCGATTGTATAATTGGTTTTTGAGCTCACTCAAGCAACGTACTACTGAAACTATCACAGAAGCAAAGTTGATTTCTTTGGTTCGACGAGCAAGTTTAATCGCCCTACTACTTTGTTATTATTTCCGATTGCGTTCTGTTAAATTACAACAAATTTACATCGATCAAATGCAAAATATAATGGCTAAAGACAATCCCAATATTAGGCAAATGCCAGATTATTTGACAAACCGTATTCTAGAATCCGAACAGAAAGAATTAATCGATGGAAAAATGGAATTACCGGAAGGTACAGCTTCAAATCGAGCACTACGAAATAACATATTCGTTCTATTTGCTTGTATTGTTAATCGAATTCCGCTGTTTTTATGTGGTAAACCAGGTAGTAGTAAATCATCAGCAGTACAAATCTTAATCAGCAATCTGAGAGGAAAGAAATCCAGAGATCCATATTTTCAAACACTACCCGAACTTGTAGCTGTATCATTTCAAGGTTCACAAAATTGTACATCAGAAAGTATTATTAAAGTTTTTGAACGTGCTGAAAATTATAGTCGAGTTAAAAATCAATCTGAATTGTTACCAGTGATCGTTTTCGATGAGATTGGTCTTGCTGAACTTTCTCCACATAATCCTTTGAAAGTTTTACATGCTAAACTCGAAGTAGAAAATAATCAATACGGATTTGTTGGCATCTCAAATTGGCGTCTTGATGCATCGAAAATGAACCGTGCACTCTATCTATCAACTCCAGAGCCAAATATTGATGATCTTAAGCTTACAGGCAAAATCATATCAGCCAGTATGCAATCACAAGGAGGATATTCTGATGTTACAATAGAACCGATTATTACCGAAAGTCTCTCTCAAGCGTACCACAATCTTTGTGAAAGTTTGAAAGAAGCTCCAATTGATCAACAGAATTATTTTGGTCTTCGAGATTATTATTCTCTCATTCGAGGTATTGTTCGTGAATTGATCAAAAGAAAACAACAAGCAAATATTCATGAAATCGTTCGACAGCAACTTAAAATCAATTTCGATGGTGTTCTCGATGGAACATCGTTATTATGGAAGAGTTTTTGCCATGATATCAATCAAGAAAATCTTTATAATCAATACGCTAATCCTTCTTTCGATCTTATTCTCAATGAAACTCTAAACATCCGTTCTGGTCGTTATCTTTTACTCATTGCTGAAAACGAAAGTTCTATCGATTATGTCGAACGTTTTATTCGTTTACATCATCAGAAATCCAATATACCAGTAAAAACACTCGTTGGTAGCTCATTTCCAGGTGATCTACTTTCAGGAAATACCTATGCTGAACAATACAATTATCGTGTTCTTATGGATGTTATTCTTTATGCTGAAACGAATATCACGTTGATTATGCGGCAAAAAGGTCATGTCTATGATAATCTTTACGATTTATTTAATCAGAATTTCGCTGTTTCAGCAAAAAAGAAATATTGTCGAATAGCTTTAGGCCCACTTTATCATCCACGTTGTCTTATTCATGATGATTTCTATTGTGTTGTCTTTATTCTTCGACGAGATTTGGATAAATGTGATCCACCATTTCTCAATCGTTTTGAAAAACATGTTATCGATATGCAAGCATTGATTCATCCACGACACAAATTAATAATCAATCATCTCGATATTTGGCTGAAAACATTGCTACCTGATTGTCTTGGAAAACATTTTCCTGTTTTTCAACATCTCTTTGTTGATTATAGTCCCGATCGAATTTGTAATCTTGTTATGGAAACTTTCGATGAACTAAACATATCTCTTGATGCCGAAGAAACAGATCAAGAACAGCGACAAATCATCGAACATTGTCAAGCAAAACTTCTTCGCACCAGTTCTTTTGACTTACCTTTAGTACTTTCTCTTCAGCCAAATCATGAGACTACAAAACTAATCGATCAATATTATGATCGACGTCAATCATTCACATTTAAAACACTCATTGATACTAGTGTGAATTCGACTCACCCGCGTCTTATCTACACATATACGCAAATCTTTCAACGAATCGAAGGACTACCCAGTGATGTTGAAGAAATTAAATTGAATGCATTCAAAACCGAACTTGAATTAACAAATAAAATCAAACGTTTTTATCAAGATCAAGAAACAAAATTAACTCGTCTTCTTTTGATTCGAGTTGATTATCATCACGAACATGAACATATTCTCTCATTAAAGCATGCCCTATTAAACGAACGTCAATTAGATTCTCATCGAGACATTTGGTTAATATTTCATTTACAACGAAATTTACTCAATCAAATTACAAACGATGTTCTATTCAGTAATTGGTCTATTGATATGATTGATGATCTCAATAAAGAAGATTTTATCCCAAAGAATATTCTTGAACTTCCTTCGTATCGTTCTCTGGTTCTCAGTCCACAATATACTTTATCTTCATGTGCATTCAACGATCTCGTTGATAGATCTTTAGCAAAAATTCGATATATTGTTCCGAATCAAAATGATGAAAAAGAAATAAATAAACGACGATATCGAATATGTCAGCAGATTATCGAAAATAATCCTGTTTCAAGTTCGCAGGATATTTGTCTGCGTTCAATTATCGAACCAATTCTAATGACGTTAATTAAAACTGTCGATATCTCGACTGATACACGTTTTACGGATTGGCGACTTGATCTTTTAACCAACGGTTTGACTATTGCTAGTTCTCGTTCATTTAATGATGCTTTACAGACAACGATTTCAATGTTTCACGAAACGTATTTCTTCTTATTTCTCACTCATTTGGAAAAATATTGTTTTCTTGATGCATTTCATTATCTTTCGAATGTTGATAATAATAAACCTCAACAAGATTTATGGATATTATGGAAAGATTGTTTGACGAAAACAATGGAAACTATGGATCTGACAAAAATGAATCTTGATATAGCGGAAATTCAACTTGTTTTCAACCTTCGATTACCTTGTGCAACTCTCGAATATGAAAATATTCGAATGATTCGAGAAAAAATTGAACAATTACAAGCCGATAATAATCAATCATTTGATTGTTTTAATTCTATAATCAATGAAATAAAAAAGACAAGTATCTATGGTGACGAATTCATGGAATTAGTTTTCAATGATCAACGATATTTTAATCTTTATTTTTATGATCAAATTGCGTTACTTTTATCGGAGAGAAATATTGATTTGAAACCTCAATCTGTACTCGATCTATTGATTAACAATCCTACTTATTCATTAGAACAGAAAGCACGAATATTCTTTGCACAACATACAGAATTCATTGAAATTGTTCGATTATTTGAAATTGGAACGCAATTAACAACAGAAAAGGAAATTTACCAAGTAATTACAACGCAACTGATTGAAAATCCTCGAGGAAACATTAAACCATCGGAATTTTACTCACTGGTCATTGCTAATGAGCATTTCTATCAACTTCCACCGCAAATAACTAGCATCGATGATCAATATAAATTTAATTGCACAAGTGATCCAATGATCGAAACAAGTCTAATGAATTTAATTGAATTGATTCTTTCGTTACCTGTAATCCTTCGTGCGACTAGTCTCGAGCAAATCACAACAAAATACAGTTTAATTGCGCACGGTGTTCATGATCTTGAATCATATTGGGTCAGCAATCTGGAAAAACTTCGATCATTTATCAGTTTGATTCGTTGTCTCACTGCTTTACTTCCTGCTGATGGAGCATTCGATGTCTTTAAAGGTGTATGTCAACAACGTTTCGATGGTAAATTCGTTTCTTGTCAAGCGATTCAGCAGTTTGTTACTGGCCTAACTAAACTCATCAAATCAGGAGGATCTACTAGCACAGAAAATGTTATTCATCGAACATTAATTAAACTTGAAGTCGATTTTCTGAAAGATTGGTTAGCTCATAACGGTGAGTCATATGGAGAAACTTTGATTTTAATGAACGAGAAGAACAGTGATCTTTGGCAATATTCTGCAAAGATTTTAACTTATATCGATAGAAGACTCGATTTATTTTCAACTTTAAAAGAAAATAATGGAAGAATTCCGCTGAATGACGATTACGAACAATTTAATCATCATCTAACCGTTGCAAATGAACCGACATATAAAGTCCAGCGATTGTTAGTCAATCGATTTCATATGCTTTTAATGCGAGATGCTTCGGCAGATCTCATCGAACAACAACTCATCGAACATTTGCCACATTTTGCTGAGAATCTTCAAGAAATTCAAAAAAACTATCAGGTTATTAATCTACAATTGATTTCAATGATTGCTTGGGTAAAATATTATGCACAAATCTATTCCTTTGCTTTAAATAACGATAGTCGAGAGAATGTTCTAACGAAAATTGATGAATTATTAACAAAAACCAATACACCATTTGGTTCAACATTGAAATTATTCATTTTCAAACAATTATTACAGACATCAGGACTGAGTTTAAATGTAATACGCGATGTTTATGTTAATAGGAATATTGTTTGGATAAAACCTTACATTCAACGTCCTCGAGATCTTCAAACGCAAAACATTCGTCGAAATTTCATTCTTCCAACTCCTCTTTTCGAATGTCAACAAGAATTTCAGCGTATCAGTGAAATTCTAAATGATATCAACGAAGTTGTTAAATTAAAACAAATCATACACGAATGTTCAACATCACAGAAATTGACCTATGCTTTCTTTATTTGGTTTATTCAATATTATTGTCGTTTTCTACAAGAAAACATTGAACCTGATGTTGGATTTATCCAATTGATTGAGCATGTAAACCAAGATTTAGTCAGTTCATTCACACCAATCGGTCATCGATTTCTTCTCTCTCTATGTTCGAATTTCTCGGATAATTCTTATTTTCGTTTACAATCAACAATGAAACCAACTGAAATTCATCAACGTTTCGTAGCTTTGAATATAATCGCTGTATTAATATCGTTTCGAGCTCTACCACAACAAACTCTACTATCAAATCTTCTTTTTAATAACACCAAACAAATGCCTAATAATTATCTTCAACATATTTCAAATATCTGTCAACCTGGTCTGACTGTCAGCGATCCAGTCATCGCACAAATGATCGACGTACGTGATCAAGTTCGAGATCGTTTGAATCGAGGTGTTATTCATGCAGGAGGAAAATTTATTTTTCAATGTTCTGAGAATTGTCCATGGGTATTTATTTTTCATGATTGTGGCGTTCCCAACGATCGATTCATTTGTGTCTTATGTAAAAAACCAATCGGTGCACAAGGATACAATGTTCTTATTAAACGTAATCCTCCTCAAATTCAAATGCCTATTGATAAAGGTCTTAAAATGATCGATCAACGTATCGAAGAATACAATCGAAACGTTCGTGTTGGCTATCATAATACAAAATCTGCAGACACGAGTGTCATCGGAGAGAAATCCGACCATCTCGATCGGCCAGTTTCATTTCGTTTTATTCATCTTTTAACTCACAGTGTTCTTCTATTTTTACACGATCTCAATTATCTAACTGATGCCGATCTAACACAACATTTGAAATTATCGAAAACAACACATTTTCGTGATCATTATGAAAAAGATTATTCTCTTATTGCACAATCAAGCACTGATCATCAACAATGTCATATTTGGCTCTATAAACTTTTAAATCATCTTATCAATGAAGAATTTGCTAAAGCAGGTCTACTCAATACAAATGAAAATGTAATTAAACTGGAACAGATGCTTGAACAGAAACTCATTTTCGTTCACAATGAATCAATCACTAATGAAATAGCGGAATATAAACGAGCTTATGCCGAATTCAATCAAGAACGTGATTCGAAACCATCATTGGATAATTTCATTGACGAATTATTCGAAAATGAAAATGATTATCCACTTTTAAACTTTTTCAATGTCACTACATTTCATACTTCGGATCTTTTGAATGAATTTATTCTTAAGATGCAAACAGTTCCTCATGCCGAACAAACTTATCCAGTGACAACGTTTCTTTTTAAACGTTTTCACGATTACATGAACATTCAATATCTCTATTCAATCGTTGCTTTTTCAAATTATCTCATCGAAAAATTCAATCATCGTATCAAACGAAATGATGCTGCCGAAAAGAAAATCGTCGAATATCTTTTCCAAGGGTCCGATAATTCGACTTTCCAACAACTCTATGATGCCTTTCTCCATTCATGGTACGCACTTGATTTAAAAGAAGTTCGTTACGGATGTCAAGCACCAAAATTTGTTCATACTGTAACCAAAGAGAAATTCGCAGAGAATACAAGTATTGCTACACTTCTATTGAACACATCTCGAGATGAAAGTAGTCTTCTACTTGCGGCAACAATGAAAACAATTGCTGAATTACAAAATGAAATTGTTCATTACTTTTCGAATGTCATTGAGCGTGATGTCAACACACAAATTCAGAGGAAACAAATTCCATTGCAATCGATTCGACCGGAGAATATTCTTCGACTTAATCCAAATGAATTAAGTCAAAAATTAGTCGACGATAGTCTCGTTGTTAATTATCAATACGGAAAAGGCAAAGATATTATCTATGATTGCGAAGAAATTGAAATCACTCTTCGAAATATGATCAGTTCGTTGGTATTAATCGATACAGACACAGAAAAACTACATTTTCTGAATTATCAATTCGAATTATACGGAGAAAACTCTTCGTTGATCAATGCTGTTCGAGCTCGAATCAAACAAAAACAGTTACCCAACGATATTCGAACAAAATTGCATAGTCTTCTTATTGCAATGAATCACGATGATATTCTCAATTATCTCGGTTCACTTGATTATGTTTTTACTTATTTAAGAAATAGTATTTCAGAAAATGCAACAGAAACAACTGAAATTCAAAAATTCGTCGAAATTCATATTCATTCGCATTCGTGTTTGAATGAGAATATTCTTAATCGACCGCCGTTTTCAACAATTGAACTTCAATTTATTATCGATCTCTATGAAATGATTGAAGAAATAGCTTTCGATCAAGTGCTACGTGCGTATGTCAAAAAAGAATTAACAGAAGAAAAATTCTCCGTCGAAGAACGACAACGAGTTCTCAGCGTATTTTCTCGAACAACTTTTGCAAAAGACACAATTGCGCCAACATTAAAAAGTATCGGTGCATGGATTTCTATGCTTAAACGCTTGATGATTCGAGTATTAAATGCGAATGTTAGTCTAGAAGTGCCGTTGCAAGTCTATCTCGAACGAACGGATCTCTGGAGTGATCGAGTCAATGCTGAAGATCTCGGAACTTTTGAAGTCGATGAAGATGTTTTACTTCAACATACGTATGTTATTTTACAAGGCTTGGAACAGAAACAACAACCAACAACACAACGATCCCAAACAACAAATCTGCAAAGTGTTGAAGGGCAACGACAGAAAACTCAAACATGGTTCACAACAACAGCCACATTGGCAACAACTCCCAAAGTACTCACGAATAAACAAGGAGACAAATCAAGAATTCGAGTTTAATATTTTCTTTTTTTTTCATTATTTACTAGAAATAAAATCAAGATAATAATAACAGTTGAATACTCATCATTTGCTCAGCACTCATTGAGAATGAAAAAAGTTTTTTTTTTTATTTGAAATAATAATCTTTAATCGAACGTCAAATATCTGTTTCAAGGTCTAGCTACAATAAATTGCGAACATCGAAATATAATACATTTGAATGTTCTATCATATGATTTATATGAATCTATCGAAAACTCGATACAAAGTACACGCACATTTATATAACAAACTTATTGCATTTGAATAAGTTAAATAAAATATAAAAGAGAATATTGAAATGTTGTATTTCAATTTGATATTATTGTTGGTTTATTCTGGACTTTTACAACAACAGGTAAAAGTCAATTGTCAAATAATTACAACGGCAGCTTTGGGATGTTCATTTCATTTAGGTATGCTCTATGATATGCGTGATGATCAAATTGTTGCCGGTCCAACTTTGTGGGATCCTCAAACTTTGGCGAATAACCGAACTACACATAAAGAATTCTATACTGGTTTTGAAATTATAACAGAAGATTATCAAACAACACATCATGAATAAACTACTAGAATCTATATTCTTTTGATCTCAAACTAATTTCTTATGACCCTTCCTTGACGTATAATTCGTTTCACTGAAAAGTATGATGGAACGTTATTGAACGAAAACAACGGAGATGTATCAATGGACTTGAAACTTGAGATTTTTCATCAATTTTATCTTTTACTAATAAACTTATGATTCGTATTGGAGAAAAAAATAATGATATCTTTATTGAAAAGTAAACATTTTTCATTTAGATAAATAAGCTTCGAGGATCTGAATCATAATGTCATGAGAAATCGTCTTTGTTTTGTCGCGACAATGAGACAAAATTGAGAAAATGCTGTTATTGCTTATTGTGCTTGTCATCGTTTATTACCGAAAAAAACCAAATAAGTTATCCGATTCTGTCAATATGTTCGATAAGAATATATATATTTGTCAGAACAGAGAACAAAACTGAAACAATGATACTTCGTCGATATTTAGTAAGATATTTCATCTTGTTTTTTCTTTTCTTTATTTTTGTATCAATAGTTGATTTTATTTGCTTTATTGGTGATTCATATCGATCATATCTGTGGAAAAAATGAAGATGATTTTGATAAAATTGCCAAGGAACTATCATGTTTTCAACTCATCATCAATACTCTCAAGATATTTCTTATCAAATGAACATTTATTCATAAAATAGACTTTTATTTTCAAAATGAATAATATAATGTCATCATGATTAATAAATGATTAAACAATATAGAATATTAAAAATAAATGAACTATACTAATTAAATGTTGTGATAAAAAAAATTGTTGTTGAAAACGATGCATCACTGTTTTATGATATTGTTGCGTATTCAATCGTCAGAACATCTCTGAAGACAATATTTCGTGCGAGACCACCCTTGACAAGATCGATAAATTCTTGTAAACTGATTTGATTATCGAAATTTGTATCATACTGTTGAATCGTTTGTCCAAGTGTTTGTAAATCTGTGCCGGGTATAATGGCCGGTATTACTTTTGCCAATTCGCCCAAATCAAGTTGACCTGAACCATCAGCATCCAAAATATGGAATGCTTCAATTATATCCTCGTCGCTTGAACTGGAACCCATCATGATTACTTGTGCAACCTTCATGAAACTATTTTGCGTGATTGCTTTTCGAGGTGCAAAACCCACAAAACGATCAAAAGCATCCACTGGCATGGTTACAGTACGAGTACTGGCTTGGCTACTACTACTACTACTACTACTACTTTTACTACTATAACTGTAACTGTATGAATAACTGCTACTACTGCTGCTACTACTGAAGGCTGCCATTGGGTTCTGTACCGTAGTCGACGAAACAGTACTTATTAAAACACAATCTACAACGAAAAACAAAATCAAATAATTATAAGATAATCACAGACTGCGAGTTATCATTGTGATTATGTGTTTTTGTTAAAACGTGCACACTCCTCGAAATTTTTTTTCTCTGAGATAGATAGATAATTAGTATTCTGTGTAAAGTAACATCTTTTGATGATTAAAATGCATTCAGAAATTGTGCTAATGTTTTTCTTTTCACAATATCTTACAGTTCACTTTCTACGAAATAGAACAATGACTAGAAATATCACAAAATGAAGCTGTTTGAAGGACATATTTTGTTTCTTTTAAGAACGAATAGTAAAATTAGATGTACTCACGTTTGGACCATTTTCGAAGAGCTTCAACACCGCTGTTATATACTTCATCAACTCCCTTTGTAGTCAACACTTCCAAAGATGGTGATAGAACAACTAGATATGGAATCGATTTTGCTGAATATTTTGTGCTTATTGTATTGCATCGGTTTCGTTCTATCGAATATGAACAC
>Ga0209914_1000452_pt1 | contig 54078 bp, 67 predicted proteins | sample ThiBiot_500_plan_FD_183949 | JGI IMG/M metagenome (GOLD analysis project Ga0209914, IMG submission 183949) | Wastewater bioreactor microbial communities from Cape Town, South Africa - Thiocy_cont_500_plan (SPAdes) | ecosystem: Engineered > Bioreactor > Thiocyanate-remediating > Anaerobic-Aerobic...
AGAGCTGAGTCAGTTGTATTGATAAGAAGACGACAAAAAAGTTCGTTTCTTTTCTCGATTAAAACCTACGTATATAAACACAAATGAATTTATCAAATTTAATAAAAAGACCATGAGACTTATTTTAATATTCTACACCTGGTTAAATGTTTTCTATTTAATTCAAACCACTGAAATTTCCAATTTTATCGATTTTGGTAAAGAAGCTAACGATGAAATCTTTAATATTCAATCGAACGATATTAGTCAACCAATTGCTTTGTCAGTAAAATATCGTTTTTTTAATAAATATTACGATGAACTTCGTGTGTCTAAACATGGTTTAATTCTATTTGGTAATGTCGATGAAAATGATTTATTAAAATTAAATATTCGAAAAGAATTTCCCATTGAAAATGTGACATTTATCGCTCCATATTGGATCAATACAAATATTGCAAATGATGAAATAAGTCGAATATTTTATCGAGAAATTCAATTGAAAAATGACATCGAAATCGATCTACTCAATCAAATAACAAAATTAGTTCGAAATGGTTTTCCAAAATTAGCTGGCGAACGAATGCTTTGGGCATTTGTCATTACATTCTATGAAATTCCATCTGAATTAGATCCAACAAATCGAAATACATATCAATTTATTTTAACAACCAACGGTTATTATTCATTTAGTTTAGTTACTTATGAGAAATTAGATTGGTCAATTGATAGTTACGGAAATCAACCTCTAATCGGTTTTAATGATGGTGATCAAAAGATTTTCTATAAATTTAATAAAACAGCAAATGAAATCGTCAAAGAATCGAATATTGGCATCGATGGTCAATATGTATTTCATTCAACTGGAAATATCAGTGATGTTCAATGTGAAACATCCGATGGTTTACAAATATCTCCATTTCGTGGTTCGATTTTCGGTGGTTATGAAATACGTTTACATGGGGTTTGTTTTAATCAAACAGATTATGAAATTCGAATTGATAATCAAATTGTCGACGATTGTCGATTAGTGAATCGTTTGTATATGATTTGTACAATGCCAATGCTTATGGATGGTGGACAAATTTCAGTTGAATTACTCGACAAAACAAATTCGACTTTGATTGATTCAACAGATTTTCTTGCTCATGTTCCTCAAGATAATGGAGAATTAATTCTAAGAAATTATATTGATTTAACTCAACAAATTGTCGATCCAAAGAATAATCAATTAGTTTTAGAATTTCAAAAGAATGAAATCACACGAAAATATCTTTTTCGAATTTTAATCTACGATTATTCGACACAAATCCAATCCGATGATCAAACACTTTACAATCAAACAAAACAACGAATCGATTTAGGTTTTGGTTATTTAAATCTATCTCAAATTGATAATCTAACAATTTCCTACGATCAAATATTTTCCGTTGCAAACGATCCAACAGATCGTGTTCATGCGTTACAAATCTCATTTGAAATCAAACAAAAACCAGGCTGGTTATCATCGGCACTGTTTATTGGCGCAAAAATCTTCACTGTTGCAGCGAAATTAAACTCAGCTTATTGTCCAGCGTGGTTACTTTTACAACGTGATCCCAATGAATACATTGAAAAGGTTCCTGTCTGTCCATGTGAAGTGCCGATTAATCCTTGGCATCAGGAATTTCACGGATTTCGAACTGATGAAGGATGTGACGGAAGAAAACCGATTCAACAAACATGTGCTTATCATCCGAAAGCACGAGGATGTTATAGGAAACGATCGGATACGAGTTGGTCAGGTGCACAATGTTGTTACGATGAACAAGGTTTGTTCATTGAACAAGGCAAAGAAGGAGCGGGAACACTTGATGTTGTTTCACCGGATGCAACCAGTTGGTTGAAAAAGAGTTTAGGCATGTTTGGACATTTCTTTTCGGATTTTCTTTCGTATTGGTCTTGTTGTCGAAGTCTACTGATCAGCAAAAAAATGTGTGAAGCTTATTATAAATATCGACCTGCTGGCCGATGTGAACATTTCGAAATGGAATCCGTTCAAAAGTATGGAGGCGCTCATTTTGTTACACTTCAACGAACATCGTATACATTCAATGGACAAGGAGAATTTACTCTCTTAGCACTTCCGTTATTTCATCAAGAAGTTCAAATACGTCTCAAACAAAATTCAGATTTAGTTAGCGGAATTTCAGCGTTTGCTATCGGATCGTTGACAACGAAAAAACGCGTTCAATTCGAACTTTTTCCTCAACATCGAGCTCTTGAAATTCGTATCAATTCAAGATTAATCGATATTCCTCATGAAGAATTTTCTATTCCAATCACGATCTATGAAGATCAATATCTGATTATCAAACGAAAAACCAACGGAGCATTTCGATTAACATTTCCTGGAAGTCCTTTTCGATTTCGAGCAACAATTCGACCAACATTAGATTTCTTTGATTTCGAAACTTTAGTTGAAAGAGAAAAATTTATCAAATTAAACACTTTATCTGTTGGTTTATTAGGTGATCTCAATGGATTGATGTTTCCCAATGGAACACGTTTATCTATTGACAAAACCGATCAACAAACTCTAGATGAATACGGACGTTCGTGGATGATTTCAAATGAAAATTCACTTTTTCATTATGTTTTCAATCATTCGCTTTCTCAACAACAAATCTGTAACAAATTCGCATCAACAGAAGAGAAACAACAATGTGAACAGATTTTTACAATTAATGATCAACAATTCATTGAAAATGACGATACACGTTCGTTCTATCAAGGAAATGAACGACAATTAGATTTATTAACAGTCACAGCTGACCTCACAACTAACTATGCAGTGCAATCGACTTTCTCTACCTTTTCTCTTATTAATTGTATTTTATTTTTATTCGTTTTTGTATTATAAAAAGTAATTCGCATGCAAAGTTAGAATGCACTTTGCTATTCAAAAATATTATCTCATCCTTGAAAAATGTCATCATAAAAAAAATATTAACCTGCTTCTATTTCATTGGTAGTTGCATTTTATCGTTCGATTACGTTGCTTTTTTTAGTTTCGATGAGAGATCATTCCCACGCAAGCACTTTTACATTGAAAACAAGGTGAAGCAAACAAATTGTATGATGTCGAACGCCAAACGAGTGGCAATAATTGGTGCTGGTGCATGTGGTTTAGTATGTGCAAAAGTTCTATTAGATGATGATTTCGATGTGATTCTTTTTGAAAAACACAAAGCAATCGGCGGGATTTGGTCACCAGATAAAGCCTATGCTGACCTGCATTCACAACAACCTGGAGGTACGATGGAATTTTCTGATTTATTCGATGGAAAAGGTAAAAATGAATAGAAATGAATTGAGTTGATTTCTATATTGATTTAAGAATTTGCTCCTTGGAAACATGTTCATGATTATTTGGAAAAATATGCGAATTTATTTGATATAAAAAAACGAATTCGATTTCAAACTCAAGTCGTCTCAATTTCGAAAGATGACTTGAAAAATGAGCAAATTCCTTGGATTGTTCAAACTGAAATTGTAACCGATGGAAAAAAGGAAACTTACGAATTTGATTTCGTAGTTATTGCTACAGGTCTTTTTTCACAACCAAATATTCCGACTTTTAAAGGTCAACATCGATTTTCTGGAATAATTACAAATCCTCAAGAGATTAAATCAATTGAACAATTAGAAAATAAAGATGTATTAGTCATTGGTTGTGGTAAATGTGCGACCGATATGACAGTTTTAGCTAGCAAATATGCTCGTTCATGTCACATGCTTTTTCGTAGAGCTCATTGGATGTTACCACGGCAAATTGTCAGTGGTTTCTTACCAGTCAGAATTCTGTTTATTCGCGCATTATCGACTATATATCCGCCTATTCCTAATGCACCTTGCGGTTTTCTACTTCGTTTTCTTCATGAGAAATTTCCGAGTTTGTTTATGAAAATATCCGAAGGTATTGGAAATGATATCATGTCGATTCATGGACCGGAATTTTCCGAAGATAAAATCTTTATTCCTCAACATCCACTTCGTAATGTAGAAAATGTCGCGATGATATCATCAGATTTCGTTCAATTGAAACGTCAACATCGTTTTACTAGTAAATTAGCAACGATTGACGAAATTCTCGATGGAAAAACAGTTCGATTAAATACAGGAGAAGAATTACAAGCTGATATAATTATAGCAGCAACTGGTTTCAGTCAACAATTTCCATTTTTTTCTGAGAAAGATCTTCAATCGATGGGCTTAAGAGAAGCTGATGGTAGTATTCAATTGAATTTATATCGACGAGTTGTTCCCGTAGGCATACCAAACATAGCATTTGTTGGTCATGTAGCAAGTACAGCCTATTGGACGATTGCTGAGATAACAAGTCATTGGATATCAGATTACTTTCTCAAACGATTAAAACTACCCAAAACCAAAGATGAAATGTATCGAGAAATTCAAGAAAATGGGGAATTTATTGTGAAAATCTTCAATCGAAATGTTGAAAACTATCGATACTATTGGATAAATCTAATTGAGATTTATTTAAACGATATAGGCGTTGATTTACACCGAACTACGAATTGGATATCGGAATATTTCGGCATTTATCGTCCAGAACGTATCAAAGGTTTACATGAGGAACGAAAAATAATTTTCTTAACTGGAAAAAAACCGACACATTTCTACTTGAGTTTTAAACTTACTATTTTCATTGTTTTCTTCTTATTTTTTATTTATTTATTCTTTTTTTAAATCAAAAATTGTAAACGAAGATCTTATATAATGAAAAAATACATATTTTTGTCATGCTTTTATGATTCGCCAACGCAACATTCCCAAATTTGTTTTTATTTTTCATTAATTTCGTCAGCTTCTCCAGGATTCGTTTGTTCTTGTTTTTCAACAACTATCCAGGGCGATCAATACGGCCGTTGTGACGGTACGAAACGATAGCGTATACGACCGTGCTAATTCGACTTTGGCGGTCATTTCAAAATATTCTCATTCAGCTTCGTAAAACAGTAACGAATCCGATGTAAATTGTAAATGAATTTTTGAATTAAGAATTAATCTTAAAGTATTTCTTCTTTCCATATCGGAATCACCCTCAACCCTTAATGTTCCATTAGCAATCATTCAAATGTTCATTGTTATTCTCGTGTGGAATTAATCTTTTATTTCATATTTTCTATAGTTTTTTTTGTACTGAACTGTTTTCATGTGAAGTATTTCGTTTCTGTCATTGTTTTATTCATGCATCAATTGATCTTTTTCACACTGTACAAATTTTATCAAAAAAAAAGAAAAGGAAAAGAAAGAAGAAAAGCGCATTACACCTCAATGAGTTGAATTGAAGAAAAAGAGGAATTAAAACTGGGAACATCGACGACACTTATTTAAGAACGAAAGAGACAAATACATGAAGCAAAAGAAGAAAAAGAAATCATGACTAGTGATAAACATGTAGATGAAGGGAGAAAAGAATAAAACATAAACGGGACGGATAAATAGCACCAAATGAAATTCGATAATTAGTTTGTTGAAGTTGAAATTGATGATGCCGATGGTTTCCAAGGTTTAACACGAACACGATAGAATTTCGTTCCTAATGGAACATTAAAACGATTATTTGGTTTTTTTGCTTGACAATATTCTTTGTCGGTGACTTGGCCAAGTAGAGGAGCTGTCGAAATATTGACTCCATTTGTACCAAAGAGAGTTGAATTAATCATAGATGTATTGACTAATGGAGACATATTTTGAATATCATTCGATGAAGAATCTAAAATACTTGAATTGACATTTGATTGTTGTTGTTGAGATGAATTTTGTTTTTGTTGAATATTAAATAATTCATAACAATCCGAATGAATAAAATGAAGTGTTGGTAAACAAGTATAAACCATAAAGTGTTGATAAACTTGATCAAAATAGATGATAACATGATCTGATCGATTAACTGAAAAGAATGCGATTGGTATTGGTTGTGGCGAATTAGTTGTTGATATTCGTGATTGAACCGATGAATTTAAATCGACACTGAGAGGCAATGATGATTGTGGTGATAATGGAACTTGAGGATGAGGTTGATTTGGTGGTGATGCAGCAAATGGTGTATAAATTTCGACAGCTGCACTTGAATCATTGGGAGAATTTTTGAAACATGAATCCATTAGAAGATTACTAATTGCAATTGGTCTTGCTTGTTCACTAGAGAAAACAATTTTACTAAAATAAAACAAAAGAACGAATAAAAGAAATAAACATACAGTTTAGGTGATGATGATGATGATGATGCAAGAGTTGTTGTTGCTGTTGTATTTCCAGCAGCTAGAATACTTTGAGCAACGAATGTACTTGGCATTGAAATGGGTTCACTTCGTTTGATAAACGATTGTCGATTCGTTGTTTGTTCGTTTTCTTGTTCATCGTCGATCGATGCTGTGAGTAACGAAGGATTAATCGTTGGTAAACTCTCCGATGGAGTTGGTGATGTTGATGATAAAGTATAGAAATTTTGTAGATTTTTGACACATTCTTTTAATTTATTGATTTTCAAACGTTTATCTTGTAATTGTTGTTCGAGCTGTAGAATTTGTTTCTTTTGTAAGCTCGTTGCATTCTGAACAGCTCGTTGAATGGCGAGATTAAATTGAACTTGTTGACTTTGATTGATTGATCTCCGCATAATAAGTTCGTCATTAGTATCTTGAATTGTTTGAATAGTTTGATCAGTGAATTGAACTGTTGATGTTTGTGTCGATTGATCTCGATTGGAGAAACCGGTGATACTTGTTTGTTTGTCTGAAACTTGTTTTTCGTCAGTTTGAGTGTCGATTGTTGCCGTTGAAGATTGTTTATTTGTGAGTTTACCAATTGTTTCTTGATGTTCACTACGAACTTTTTCTAATTCAAATTCGAAATCCGATTGAAGAGCTTTAACAATTTGTGATGTTTCAATGTCTTGTTGTCGACGAAATTCTTCGAATTCTTTTTCTAAATTCGTTAGTTTCGTTGTTAATTCTTGCTTTGTTTGTTCGTTAATATCATTTTGAATTTTCAACGTTTCATAATCTTGATTGAGATTACTCAAATCTGAATTTAATTGTTCGACTTGTTTTTCATGTTCAATATTGGCTTGTTGGAGACTTTCAATGACTTTCATGATCGTCTGATGATAGTTTAAAATGGATTCATGTTGAATTTGTTTGCTTTGAAGAATTTGTTCTTTCAAAAGTCGAAATTGTTCGATAATATGTTGATGATCTGTTTGTAGAGCAACTGAAGGTCGTGTTGGTGGCGAGAGTGCCATTTCAGTTGATGTATAAACTGTTTCCAGACTACATTGAATATAATCATCTTCATCTTCTCCTCCTCCTTGGCCACTTGTTGGATTTGCTGTTGTTGCTGTTGTTACACTGTTCGTTGGTGTTTCGGAAGCTAATTCATCTTTTGCTGTTTCTTCTTCTTCTTCTTCTTCTACTTTTTGTTCATTATTTGATTCGATATCATCGGATGATGATTGTGAATGAACAACAGTCGATTTCGAACTACTATTCGTTGGCGATGGTAACTGTTTAGTAATTGTACTATTAACAATCGTTGCTGTCGAAGGAATAAAAACTGATAAAGGAACTGTTGTTGTTTTCTCTTGATTTTCATCTTGAAGCCGTTCTGTACAACGAATCAACGATGATAAACTTATCGATGGGTCAACCATCGATATTGTACTGTTCTGTTGTTTAATCTCGGGATATTCATCGAATAATTCATCTAACTCAGTCAAACTCAAATCAGGTAAATTCGTATCCAACAATGATAACGGTTCTTTCTAAAAAGAAAAAGCAAAAAATGTGATTAATCATTTGATTAGATTATAGAATTTACAATGAAAAATGTCGGCAATGCTTTCAATCCCGGTAATAAATTAAATAGAAAATGTGGTTCTAAACGAAATGAAATTGAAGTCGCAATGGAAACTTCGACGATCGAATTGGTCTTACCATACTGTTGAACAAACTGTTCACGTTTAGTTAATTCATCTTTAAAGACAGTTTTCGATTCTTGATGAATTGTTTGAGTGAATTGATTGAAAATATTTGAATATTGTTTTCGTCTGACACATTCAAATAAAAATGAATAATAAAGAAGAGGCGTTTGATTGAATTGTTTAAGAAAAGACATTGTTTTTTTCGTTCGATTGATTTTATGAATGTACAAAGATTGTTTGGCATCGTGATCAACTAAACATCGTTGAAGCGACATTAAAGTTCTATTTCAACAGAAGAAATTCATTTCATTTTCTTTGAATTGACAAATTTCTTTTACTTAAATCTTCGATGTAATTCGTTGATAATTTCTTGTTTTGATTGTCGAATTTTCTTTTCGATATCAATTAATTTTTGATGTCGATTTGCAATTTCAACTAGATTCTTTGCATGAATTCCAGTTACATCTTTTAATAACACACGATCTCGTTGATTTCCAACATTGGAACTAAATTTTTGTTGTTGAGTGAGTAAATACTAAACGAAATCGTCAATTTAAAGACAAAAAAAAACAAATTTGAATTTACATCAGCACAATCTTTTTGTTCGATTTGCAAACGTTTGACTGCTGTTAATTCATTTTGTATAAATGCAAATCGTCCTTCAATGCCAACCAAACGTTTCAATTCGTTATTGGAAATTTTCTTTTGGAAATCTTCGATTTCTGCATTCATCGAAGTTAAAAGTTCATCGTTACACTAAAACACTTTCATATTTATTTGAAATTCAAATCAAATTTCCAAACAAACTTCATCAATAACACGTGAACATCCACTGATAATCTCGTCGATTTTCATATTTCCTAACTAAAATCGAAAGAAAATTGACTAAATTTGTGTGAAAATGAATGAAACCTGAGCAGTAATCCATTCGAAAAGCGTAATATCTCCTTGATTTGGAAGATCATTGTCGAGAATTGGTGATGATTGATGAGTGCTTGTTGTTGGTTCGAGACTAATCGATGATGACGATGTTGATGTTGAAATTGTCGATCGATGCGAAAGTAAATTCGAATTATCGATTAAATTGATTAATTTCGATGGAAGTTTTAATTGTTGAAGAATTTCAATCGCTTTCGGAAGACTAAACAAACAGAATTCATTTCGATTTTTTGTTCCAACAACTTTTGTTAATTTAATAGAAACCTTTCGAACAGTTCAACATAAGAATTTCGTTCGGTTAAATATGTTTGATATAAACGATCGAATGACTTTTGATTCAGCAAAAAACTCCTGTAACAAACAAACGAAAATATTCGAATTTGACGAACGGAATTTGTTGAAAGTTACGAAAGTGTATCGTCAATATTGGCAATAACAGCCATCCATCCTTGATACTGAGCTTGTTGTTCACGAATAAATCTATCACAATTATCGACTATCTGTTGAGCATATTTGTTAAATTTCTATCAATGAAAAAGAAAAAAGTCGAGAATTGAAAATCGTTTCGAACGAAATCGATCGAACTTGTGCAATTTTTGCTCGTTCAACCATCGTTTCATATGTCGGCGTCATTGTTGTCCATTGATCAACTGTTGTTTGATCGATTGTTTCAATATTCGAAGAGAACGATGGGATTTGTTGGGGACGAGGTTGTTCTAAATACGATTTATCCAACAGATAAATCGGATTTTCTTCCTAAAACAAATTCAATTTTCTCGAAATAGAAAAAAAAAGACAACAAAATAATTCAACGAACAATTCCAGCGCATGTTTCACGTGTTTTGAGGCAAACTTGTTCGGCATCATCGTCTAATAATTCGCCTCCATTGATAAGTAAAATCTGTTTGGATACGGGAATTCGATGTTCATGTTGAATTGTTAATTTCAATGTTTTAACACTAAATTCAGTTTTTTTTGTTTTAAATAAATAAATTGAAATGAATTTCTTACTCTTTGAATGCTAAATCTGTTTCGAATACGTAAGTTTCACCGATATCAACCCGAAAAACGTATAACATCGTTTCAATTTCAGTCCATTCAAATGGGAAAAATCTGCAAGGGGAAAAAGCCTTCGAATAAATCTGATGCAAATCAAAATCAAATTGAACTTTGATAAAAAATGGTAAGGTCAAGTGACTTTCATAGATTTATCGATGTTGATAAAATAAAAAGAAAAAAAGAAACGGAACAGATGACAGATAAAAGAATCTATCTCTCAAGATGCATATGTTTATTTTTTCATCATACATCATATGCAATAAGACGAGAGAAGAAGAAAAAGAAACAACAATTGGACTTTCATTTGTCGCCAATAGTCTTTCAGATTGCGAAGAAGAAGACGATGAGCGCCCTCTCATGATCTCATCATGTTCGAACTGAATTCACTCACAAACAAAATACCCTCCTGCTTACTCCCTTCTTGCATCAGCTTTCTTTCGTCATTTTAGATTTTATTTATGCATCAATGAGAATATATTTGCTCACGTACATCACATCATTATAAGTACACGTGATATTAACGAACGACGAGACGAGTCACTCTTCTCTTCTATTTATTCAAGAATATGTCGACTGTTTTGTTCTTTTTTTTTCTACACCTTTCGTTTTTATAGATACGATACATTGATAAAAAGAAAAAGTGACGACAAAAAAACGAAAATACAACGATATAGAATTTCGTGATCAACATTCTTTTCTGACGCTGAATACTATTCAAATAATTGGCCTCGAATATTTTGGAAGTTTCTTTATTTCAATGAAATATTCCTAGAAAATTGCGAGATTATAAAGAAAAATTAACACAGAATATAAACAAAATGTCATTGCTTGAATAAAACAACAAATACTATTAGCTTGACTAAATAAAATCTGAAGATGGAAGCCGTTAGTTTTATAAATCAACATTTCTCTTGGCTTTTTGCGCTTTTTCATTTGCTTCTTCAGCTGTTTCATCAGCTTTTCTCTTTGCTTGTTTTCGAGATTCTTGAACATATTCTTTTCCCGATTCGAATGCATCTTGACCTACAATACAATTCATTTGCTAATCAAGCGAAAATATTTCACTGATCGACTTACTGGCATGACGAGCAGCTTTCAAAGCTTCGTTAGCTAGAACAAAATCATTTCAACAATTGATTCAATTTGTCTAATAACAAAAAACAAACCTTTATCTCGACTTAATTCGAAAGTTTGTTCGGCTAAAAACAAATTTTGAAAATAGTTAATTGAAAATAAAAATCGAATACATACGTAATTGACGAGCTTTATCTAAACCAGCAGCACCAGCTTCGAGTGTAGCTTTAAGTGCTTCGTTAGCTGAAAATAAAAAAAAAAGAAAATTGATTCGTCTGATTGAAACAATCATTGTCGAACCTTTATCTTTGCCAATTTCAAAAGCTTGTTCACCTAATTTTTGACCTTGTTTAAGACCTTCTTGAGCATATTCTTGAGCAGCTTTGTTTGCATCATTAACAAAGCTTGAAGCTAACACAAAACAAAAGATTCGATTGAGAAATTCTTTTTTTTCCTTTACCCGACGCTTTGACATCATCAGTAACTTTAGCTAATTTATCTTTCGCAACTTCATTATATTCAGCAGCAAGTTTACCTACAAAATAAGATATTTGTTGATCAGAGAGAATTTTCTGCGAAAAAATCTTACTTCCAGCTTCATAAGCTTCATTGGCTTTTTCTTTTAAATATTCTGCACCTTCGGAAACCGTTGGAGATGCAGCATTAATTGCTTGATTAGCTTTATCTTTAATAAATTCAGCACCTTCAGCAACTTTAGGTGCAGCAGCATCATAGGCAGCATTGGCTGCGTCTTTCAAAGCTTCGGCACCATTAGCAGCTTTATCTTTAATAAATTCAGCACCTTCAGCAACTTTAGGTGCAGCTGCATCGTATGCGGTACTAGCCGCATCTTTCAAGGCTTCGGCGCCATTAGCAGCAGCATTTTTCAAAGCTTCAGCTCCTTCGGCAATTTTAGGTCCAGCAAGATTAGCAGCGTCTTTTAAGGCTTCAGCTCCTGTAGCAGCTGCATTTTTCAAAGCTTCGGCGCCATTAGCAGCGGCATTTTTCAAAGCTTCAGCTCCTTCAGCAATTTTTGGGCCGGCAGCATTAGCTGCGTCTTTAACCTAAGACCAAATCGAATCAATATGTAAGAAAATGTAAATAAATAAATAAATAGATAGACGTACTGTTTCAACAACTTTATCTTTTAATTCAGAAGCAGCTTGAGCAGCTTGCTCAGTTGTAGATTTTTTTGCTATTGAAGTTGAAATTAGCAATACAAAACAAAAAATCGACAAAAATTTGTTCATGTTTATTATTATTGTTCGTTGAGGTCAACTAGTAAATCGTTATGAAAATATCTAAACAAAGATTATTTTCTTTTTTCGAAATCAAATTACGTCAAAAAAAAAATCTCAAGTTGACAAATAAAAAGCAGATAATAAAATGAAATGAATGCCGAAACAACGAGCATATTTAAATAATCGTCTCTCATCACGTGTCAGCAACACTCGTTCTCAAACCGAATGACTTCTTACGCCAGTAACACAAAGAACCTTTTCTCCACAGATGTCGCACTCTTTCATTCGACTTCTTAGGAAGCACAAAAAAAGACAAGAATTGATAAATGTTAATTACTGTTATGTTTTATTTCCGTGTATGAGTCACTAAAATTTGCGTGTGTCTGTTTTTGATAGAGTATATATGAACACAATCATTGTTTAAAATAGGTGAAAATGGAATAAGTTAGAGAAAAGAAAAGAAAAGAAAAGAAAAGAAAAGTAGCACCGACAACAAACAACAAGAAAACGACAAACGGAGAAAAACGAAAATACTTTTGAATTGATTTTAAACAAGTGCAAGAAAATCGAGATGAAGTTCATGTGGAATATCCAATTGATCGAGTGTAACCGTTGACGAAACATATGGATAAACAAGTGGAAATGTATAAGACAAATCGAAGTTTTCTTGTTGTTCATAATCAATTTTAGTTTGATCTTTCGTCGACGCAAGTCGTTGTTGTTTTAAAAGATCAGCCACTTTTTTGATTAATGCCGGTGTTACTTGATCATCGAAATCGTCCATTGATTTATACAGACTCAGTAATTTGGTCACTTGAGTTATCGTTAATCTTGTACAAACATTACTAATACTTGTTTCATCTTTTTTACAAAGAAACAATTGAACAGCTTGAGTCAACGGAAGTAAACAATCAGCAGCGCCGCTATCTTGCAAATTTTGATCACGTAACCATTCAGTCAAATGATTTAAATTATATCTAAACACACGAACGATTCTCATTGAGAATTTGCAAAACAATTAATTGTCTTACCGAATTTGAAGAGCTTTACTCCAATTACAACAATCACTTCGAACGAGTAAACCACGCAGAGCTTGAGCATCGATGATATAGAAAATCTGTCGAAATAATTGTTGAATAATAATCGGTTCAACGGAATACATTTGACATAATTTATGATAATCATTTAACTAAATCAAATAGTCAACAAATGACATTTCGAGAGAGAGGATTTTTACTTGTTTGAGAAGATCTTGTGCAGAAAATTTCGATCGTTTATCGTTGGAAGTCGATGTTGTCGGATTAATCGAAGGAATTCCACCGGAATCCAGATCTTCATGTTCGATAATCGCAGGAATAATCATCGGTATTAATTTCGCTTTGATTCGTTTGAGAATTTCATCATATAAATGAACAACAAGATCAGCAAATATCGTTCGATAATCAGTTAAATCAAAATTTCTCAATGCTTGTTCATTTTGTTTAATTGTATTTGTTTCTTGATATTTCTTCAAATCAAAAAAAAAACTTAGTTTTAGTATTTTCTCGAACAACACTCAGAGACGTACTTCTTCGCCGCTGTACTGTTGTAAAGTATGAAGAAATCGAACAGTATTTGTTGTCCAAAGAATTGGATAATCAATATCTTCATGTCTCTATGATTTACAAAAAAGAGAGAGAAAATCGAAAGTATTTGAACAAACGTAAAATTTACACGTGGAAGTTTTTTAATCTTCTTGGTAACAGCTGATAGAAATCCTGCGACATGTGCTTCGTCATCAACAAAATCAATATATCGAATGCACATAAATAGAATATATGCTGGAAGACCTGGAATATATTTTGCTGCTAAACGTGGTTTCAATTCTAAACAACAGATTGAATTGTTGTTGTTGTTGTTGTTTTTTGTCTATATAAAAAGGTGAACTAACCAATGATGACAGCATCGGTGATGCGTTCAGTTTCTTGAGGACTGCATTTGATCATTCCACTGAAATGTCTTGTACTCTGTCGACGAAGATCAACATTTGTTGGTAGATTCGTCGTCGTTGTTGATGTTGTTGCTGTTGATATCGAATTATTTCCATCGAAATGAAGATTTCCATTGGTCGAACCATTTTGAAGAACTTGTTCCCAGGAGACATTTCCTACAAATTCGATAACAAACATCTTTTTTTTCTAGAAAATCGAATTACCTGCAGAAAAACTTTTATTAACAAGTTTAATAACACGTCTTAATTTTCTAATTTCTGCTTGATTTGTTTGAATTTGTTGATGAAGTTCAAGATTCTCTTGAATAACATTGGAAATTTGCAATTTCATCGATTGATCCAACGTATTTTCATCGATCGATTTACACAAATCGATATTTTCTGTTTCTAATTGAACTAAACGTTCTTGAGTTCGTTCGTATTCTCGTTGATACGATGTTCGACATTGTTCAAGTTCAAGTTCCAACATTCTAAAGTCAATTCGATGATATTTTCAATTCAAACGAAAAAAAAACACGCTGAAACAAACTTGTTGATTTGTTTTTGACTTTGATAAGCTTGTTCAATCGCATCTGCTGCAATGATATCATCGTTCTCATTTTCATGTTGCATAACTCGTTCTTGAAGTTTCGATTTCATTTCGATTTGTTCGCGACGACGATGTTCTAATTCGGCGTTCAATGCATCGAATTGTGCTAAAATCAAATTATTATTATTGTTTGTTAAAATTAGAATTGAAAAATACCGAGAAGTTGTTCTTTCGCAGCCTTTTCATCGCCTTTGAGAACTTGTTCTCTCAATGTTTTGAGATCGTTTTTAAGTTTGTCCATTTGTAATTCATCGAGATGCCACATGGAATTTTTCTTATTTGCGTTCGATTTTGATGAACTTGACACGCCTCGTTCTAATTCTTCGTTGATATTTTTATTTTCTTGTTCCAATAATTTCAATCGACGTTGTAATCGAAGTAGAAGTCCACTTCCAACGGTTGAATCGGTTTCGCCGAGTTGATCTAACGGATCGTTGATTTGCGTATTGGTTAAATGACGTTGATGAGAATTAATCGTTGACGAAAGAAGTGGTGGTGGTCGACGAGGAGTTAACCCATCATTATTCAATGGCGTTTGATCCTAAGACACAAGTCAATAGATCAATTAAAATCAACTCTTTTCTTAGTGGATTAACCGAGAAAAAAAAACGAACTATGTCAACAAGAACGAGAGAGAAAGGCAAAAAAAATCAATTTAGTTTTATGCATGTATGTGAATATGATTCCTTTTGGGAATGAAAAGTCAGTCTCAAAGGTGAGCAAAACAAGAAATCTTACAGGTAAATCATCGAGATCAAGTGTGTCCATGAATTTGGAATCCCAGGTCATATTGGAATCGGAAATGGCTTGTTTTGTTTTCATAAAATTTCCATTTTGTAATTCACTTTGAAGATTTTCACATTTTTGCTCTAAACGATTCATTTCGATGACTAATCGTTGTCGTTGTTGTCGTTCGAGATTTAATTCTTCTTCGAGTTGTTTGACTCGTGTTGAAGATAAATCCTGTGACGATAAATCTCCTTTTAATTGTTGATTTAATTTGTCGATATCTTTCGATTTATTTTCAATTTCGTTTTCCAATTGAAGAATTTGTTCATTTAATTTGGAAATATTTTCATCTTTGGATTGTTTCATTTGATTGAAATCAGTTTTCAGATTTGTATTTTCATTTTTGAGACGTTCGATTTCCGTTTTGAGTAATTGATTTTCATCTTGTAAATGATTTGTTTTCTTAAGGTTTTGTTTTAAATCTTTATTTGTAATTTTCAATTGTTCGAAATCTTTTTTGACAATTTCAAGTTCTTGTTCTTTATTCGATAATCTTTCGAAATCTTTCTTTTGTTCATCGATTTTATGTTGAAGTGAAATGATTTTATTTTCTAAACCTTTATTCAATTGTTTTTGATGTTCGATCGATCGTTGTTCGACTCGTAGTTTTTTCACTTCAACACACGCTTCTCGTCGTCGTTGGTGTGACTGAAGAAGAACAATCGCTCGTTGAAAATTGAGAAATTGCTTTCGTTGAATCCACATTCGAATCGATGATTGAAGAATTAGAACATTTCGTTCTAAAATTCTCTGTTGAAGATGTTTTCGAACTAAAAATCCTCGTGAAAACGTTTGAATTTGAATAATCGTCGAACGTATTTGAATAAATCGTCGTTGAGCCAAGATCATTTTCCATTTCGATTGAAACAACGTGACCGAACGTGTCAAACGTATTTGTTGTGCATGTTGTCGAGCTAAATACGATCGACCTAAATTCTGAATTGTCAAAGCAATTTGTCGAAGTTTGAGATAACGTTTTCGTGCGTAATAAGCTCGATATGTTGTTTGAATTTTAATAATTGCTGAACGAAGTTTTTCGGAACGTAATTTTTCGAGATACGCGACTTGTCCGGCACGAAAAAAGATCTTCGTATTGCCGAATTGATATTTATCGTGATCGGTTATGTAGTTTTTAAGAATATTTTCGCATGTTTTTCGATAATTTGTTCGATCGATTTGAGATAAACGTGTTAATAAACGATAACGAACAAAAAAATCATGATACGTCCAACGAGACGGATAACCAGCTGCACTTATTCGAACTGTTTCCAAAACACCACACGCTCGTAATTGTTCAACTGCACGACGAGGTTCAAATCTTCATAAACAAAAAACGATTCGATTTTTATCGAAAAAAAGCAAAATTCAACATACGTAAATGCAGCTTTGATATCGTTCGGTTTTATACAACGAACGTAATGAGGTTCAGTTGAATTCAATGCTGACATTAGACTTGTTAAAGATTCACGAAACTATTCAACGAAAAAACAAAAACACGGGGTGAATTTTAATTTATAAACAAAATCAATTGAAGTTATTCGAAAACAAACACTCAAAACTCGAGATTATTCGAAGAGAAACACAAAAACCAACCTGAGACCCCAGTGAAAGACGCTGAAATTATTCGTTTTTTCTTTTCGTTTTCTGTCCGAAAACAATGAGACTCTTACTTGTGATCCAACGGTTTTCTTTCTTTGTGCTTGAGTTTTATGTGCCGCTTGTAGAGTTCCAGTTTTTTGAACTTGATAATTTTTATGTAGAACTTTAGCTGAATCTTCATCTTCTAAGAATAATTGAACAACAAAATCAAGCTAAAACAAACGAAACACCGAGATTTCTTGATATTCAAATCGTTTGTTTGTTTTTTACTTCGCTTTCTTTTAACATTTTCAATTGATCTTCTAGAACTGTATCTCGATTTTTCTCAAGAAATCCATCGATTGAATATTCAACTCGTTCAGCAAAATGATTGATAATAAATGTTGTATTAGCTGCTAATTTTTTCGTTGAAAAATCCGAATGTTTACCATGTTGAGTAACTAATTTTCTATGCCAATTCTCATCGGATCCTTTCGGCATCTTAACAAAAAACAACAGAATTGTCGTTTTTTTGTTGAAAAAAGTAAACAAACTTTGCATTCTTCATCCAAAAGATCTAAAATTCCTAGTTTATTTTCAATTAAATCGATACAAGATTGATTATCCGAGAATTGAATAAACGACCAAGTGATTTCTTCTTTCATATATTCTTCTTGTTCAAGTTTAAATACGTGCTAAACATAGTTCGGTTTTGTTTTGGTCATTTTCATTTCTTAGAAAAACAAATTCTACTTGACAAAATTGTTGTTGTAATTTTTCATTGGCATAGTTTATACAGAATTGTTCAAAACTATTCGTTTCAAATGTTTCAAAACTAAATACAGATTTTGATGATTAATTTCATTTTGAAATCACAATCAAAATCATTACCCATAAATATCTAAAACTCCGATAAATGATTGTCGTTGTCCAACATATTCCAATGATTTATTAATTTCTTCGACAATCCATCCGAATAATTGAGAATAAATATGTTTGGCAAGTGCATCACGTGCAAATAATGCCTAAACATAACAGTTATTCTATCGATTGACATGAAACTATGTATGAACTAACTTGATTGAGATTAAGAGTTGTATTAACAACTTCAACACCAGTTTTAATTCTTTTATTACAAAGCCATGTTCTCATTCTGTTTTCATCGAGTTTAAGAAGTGAACAAAATGTTGAAAATGCTCTATCAGATTCTTTGATAAATGTTGAATCTTGTTCACCTTCATGAATAATCACATTACCCAAATGAAGAATACCGGATAATAAACGAAAAATTGACATTTGAATTTTATTTTCAATTCCTTTTCAAAACAAAAAGATTTTCGAATAAACGAAAAAAAAAACAAATAAAAGAGAAACAAACCGAGAAGTGCAAGTGCTTCACGTGTTTCAGCAAATTGTTGAGAATCATTAACACCACGAATTGTAATTGCATTGCCTTCGGAAGTATATCGAAATTGATCAGCTGATACTACAGTTTTCAAAAAAAACAAAATCAATTCAATTCAATAGACAAATTTTCGTTCTTACAAAGAGCAAGTGATTTCATTTCTGATTGATTGACCTGTGAACATAGTTGATAGAAAATATGATAATTTCTTTCATCAGATGCTTGATAAACAACTCTTGATTTTTCTAATAAATAAGTTTTCATCGATGCTCCACAAATATGATTTCTTAAAAATCCGAGTTCAATATATTTTCCAAAACGCGATGAATTATCATTTCGAATTGTTTTTGCATTTCCAATGGCTTCCATAATTGGACTCGAAGCTAAGACTTTCTTTTCAATTTGTGTTTCTTCTAATAAACCTCCGACATTGGCAAAATATCTCATGGCATATTTTGCACTAACAGTTTTTCCAGCTCCTGATTCACCTGAAACAATAATCGATTGATTCTTAGCAAAATTAACCATCGATTGATAAGCTAATTCAGCTGTTGCAAATATATGTGGTTCTAATAAATGAACATCTTGATCACGATACAATTGAATCGTATCATTGCCATAGATTGACAATGATTCATAAGGATTTATAGCGACTAATACAATTCCACATTTTGTATAGATTTGAGATTTATTAAAACGAGATTCAAGATTATAGAGAACTAGAATTGATTTTGTTATTTACAATGAATATATTTTCTATGATTTGTTTACCTTCAGGCTCATTTAAATAGGATAAAGCAGTGAGATCTTTTTGACCAATAAGAATTTCCGGATTTCGTAATGGTGGAAGATCAGAATCAGATTTTATCGGAATTATTTCCTAAAATAACCAAACAAAAAATGATTTCAAATGAATTTCAAGATCGTTTCAACAAACATTTGCCCCTTCAGGTGAAGTCACTTGAAGTTGTCCTTTGCCATCATAATCTTTGCTAACTGCAACAGCACGCCACACTCTTTCCGCATCTGGCAACCAAACTCGTGCTCCCTAAATAATCAAAATTCACTTTCATATTTTCATTCCATCGATGATTTCTCATTCGTTTCACTATGAGAAAAAAAGAACGACAAAATTCTTAAGCAGCCTCGATAAATTTTGTTTTTCATATAGTTTTCAATCGATAATTGAAAAATAAAAAAAAAAAGAAAGAATCATGCAATATGATGATAAACTAAATATATAGCACAGCACACTTCGAATAAATTTGGCCGATTCAGTTTTGTTTTTTCTTTATACAAACTTGTCGAGCTTTTAGTTTTTCTGAACGTACTATTACACAAACAAATAGAAAAGAATAAAAATCAATTGCAAAATCTTTTCTTTTAGCAGAATGATTTTGATTATTTGAAAACTGAAAAGAGTAAATCGAAAACAAGAGATTTGTCTTCATACCTTCGTGTATAGTTCTCGAATCGACATTGGAATTTTGTCTTATTTATTGAATCATTGAGATTAATTGAATTCGAACTCTAGAAAAAAATAATGACAATCTATTTATTAACAAAGTATTTTCCATCTGACTAATTCACACATTTTGTTTTATTTGAAGAAAAAAATCTATCTGACACAAGAACAACAACAGAAAAAAAAGATGAGAATTCTTTTTGTATTTTATCTTTTTCTTTTGTTATTGATATTGGCTTGAAGAACATTGGTAAGATCATTGGTAATTCCTTGAATTTTCGGTGGTAACATTTGTTTAGTTTCATTGTTAATCAATCGATCGAAATCTTTGAATGCCGCTTGACCTAATAACAATAAAGCTTTTTCTTGTCGTTCGAATTTGGCTGTTTGATATTTCATTGCTTCGTGATGATGATGATCATCCGAAAGAATTAAATGAAATGCCGAGTCCATGATAAAACGAAATCGTTGCTGAAATGATTGCAAAAGTGTGAGAGCAACTTGTCGTTTTTCATCGAAATTTAATTGTAACAAATGTCGACCTTGCCGATAGAAATGCGGCGCTTGTTTAGCTAAATCAACAACTGACGCATCAGCCGCAAAGATCTGTCGTTGAATACGCGAATAGATCAATGGAAGTTCAGGTAACGAAGCAAATCGAGTTTTACAATTACAAATTGAGTAAACCATCCAATACGGAAGTTCAAGTTTCGTGTTCATTGTCAACGAAGCATTTCGATCTTCTTCATCTTCAGTTTTTTTGTCATCGTTTAATGTTGATGCAGATGACGATTCAAGAAAACCTAATTTTGGTATATCGACTAATAATTGACAACGAATACGTTCTTGTGTTGATAAAATATCATCGATAGAAAAATAATCTTCGTACATCTGAAAACAAAAACAATTTCTTTTATTTTTTTTTAATCAATTGATAATTGATTGAGAACAATCTGACAACGACGATGAATCAATTCTGAATACGTCGATTTTTTTAAGATGAAATGAGAAAGAAACAAACGAAGCGCGTCTTTAACAAATTTCAATTTGTCTTTCGATGATAAATCAAAGAGATTTTTCAATGAAATGTCATCGATTTCACTGAATAATTTAACGAATAAATCAACTAAAAATGTTTTAGCTGAAACACTTAATTCGATGAAATTAAAATTCTAAAGCAAAGAAAAACAAATCAAATTAAAAAAAGAAAAAAAATGAAGAAAATCGAAATTTACTTTGAATATATTGAAATTAATCGATTTTGTTATTAGAAGTTGTGCTAATAACGAACTTAGATTTGCTAATTGTTTCTCATTGAGTAAAGATAAATCTTTAAATCGATCCCAAACATGATATTGCAATGAAATCTAAATGATTATTGATAAATCGAATCAAAATTTCTTTTATTTCGTTTTGTTTTACTTGAAAACGTCGATCATAATGGCAAAATCGTTGTAAAATCAATGAATAATATTGATTAAACGTCTTTTCATGTAAACAACAATGAACAGTAACATGAATAATTTCTCGTTCTTGAATTTTATTTAAATTTAACTTGTGAAGTTTTTCAACGGCATCATCACAATCCTGAATGAACAAGACAGAAAAAAAACAACACTTGCATCTTTGAGATTAAATTTCATTTTCAAGGATATGTCAACTCAAGTTCAATTATTCAAATGACAGAATTTAACACGCACAATCTTACCTCACTGGTTAATAGAATAGCAAAGATATTCTTCCTGAGATCGGTATTCATATGTTGTTTTTTAGCTAATTTAAGAATCTTTTGATTAAACTGTTGTTTCGATGAGTTCTCTTTGCTTTTGCCATTGGTCGATTCTCGTCGTTGTTGTTGTTGTTGCCACGCTGAACCAACGATCCACCATCGACCTTGTTCTTTAGCATTGAGAAAATCTTGTAAACCAACGTTAATTTGATTGTTTAATTGAGCAGATTTATCTTTGACTAAGTTTTTATAGATTTTTCTCAATCTTTCGATTCGTTCATGATCAAATTCGCCAGGTAATTTTCTAATATCATTATTTTTCAAACTTTGAATTGTCATAATCATAAATTCCATTCGTTTCGATGACGTCGAAATCGTGACCGATGACGAAGAAATCGTTTTCAATTGTTGAAGAAATGTTTTTAATTCCAAAGGATTATCTTTTCGCAAAATAAATCCAACTGTTCGTAATAATAGAAGAATTAATTCTAAACGTTTTTCATTTAATTGTTCATTTGTCAACAAATAATTGGCGAAATCAAGAATAATTTTACTATTTGTTATGTGAAAAGCATAACAATACGAAAGAAAAAGAATCAAATTATCGTTGATTTTCGTTGAAATATCATCATGAAAATGTTCGAGAAATATTTGAATAAAATATTCGAATAGAAATGATCCAATTTCTAAGCCAATATTTGCATGTAGAAGTGAAATCAACAGAGAATGTTCGGCTAATAAACTTTCGTTGGTTAAAGATGTTGTTGAAAGAAGACTTTCTTTATAGAGTTCATACAAAGATGAATTAACTAATGCTCGAGAATTTAAACGATAAATATTTTCAATTTCATTGAGAATCGAAGATAAATTCTTTTCGCTCAAACGATTTAATTGCCCATGAAGACGACGTTTTAATTCGCTCAATGAACTTTCTTCATCAGATGAATTCAATTTTTGACGAAGTGCTGGCGGAATATATTTTCCACTTGACATATTTTCGTTTTTACTTGAATCATTTTTGACAACATTGCCTTTGGCATCAATAGTTCGACCATAAATATCTTCTTTCATCACAGGAGTTTCTTCTTCTTCTTCTTCTTCTTCTTCGTCTGACATTTTGTTATTTTCAATAAATTTCGTTTGAATCTCGTTATTAAACTTGACAAGAGTCGTTTTTTTCTTTTTTGTTGGTTGTTGATCATCATCAATTTGTTGTTGATTTGCTTTTTCGATTCGTTTTTTCTGTTTGTCTGCTAACCATTGTTGATCTTCATCGAGTTGTTCGTTGTACCAAGCATTTGCTCCTCCATCAGCTGTGAAAAACAACAAAATAACAATTCAAATCAAATCGAAATGAAAACCTTCAGTGAGCAAAATTTGTTTTCTTTTTGTTTGATCACAAAAATCGAGAAGAAAATCTAATCCATCATCGATAAAACCTTTCGAATAACTTTTTTTGTTTGATTTTATCTTCAAAAGTTTTTCTAATTTCTTAATTTGCGCATCTTCGACTTCATTATCTTCGATTAAATTCTTTTTTCTCTGTTCTTTCGCAGCCTGTTCATCGAAAGTAAGTTCATCGGATTTCGCCTTTTTTGTTTTCTTTTTCTTGTTTTTTTTAATTTGATTTTCATCGAATTGAATCGACTGATGAATTGCATCGATCGATGTTGGAATCTAAAACAAAAATGAATTTATTCTCGTATGTCGATCGATTTCGACGACGAACTTTTTGTTTGTGAGTCCAAGCGTTTCGTTTAACTTTGACTAATTTTCTTTCCAATTGTCGTCGTTGTTTTCTTGTTAAAGACTTGTCCATTTTGGTTTAATCTAAAATAAATTGAATTGATTTTATCCAATGATTTCATCAGATTCAAGTTCATTTTCGACAAAAAATTCATTGATTTTATTTAAAATTTTATTCATATTCGAACTTTGTTCAATCATTTCATGTAAAATCTAGAAAAATTCAATTCAATTTTATTTCGAAATACGAAAAAAACGTCGAACTTGTTTTTCAAAAAGTGAATCTTTTGCATCGTTTGAATCGATCGCAAATGAATTTAGAAAATTTTCATAATAAGGAACCGATCGAAGTGCAATCTGAAAATTTTCAAAATAAAGTTCGTTGAAAAATCGAATAACGATGAAATACCGAGAAAACTCCTCTTGTAATCCATCCGTGATAAGGTTTTAATGTTTGCCCATAAGATTTATTCAAAGCATCTTCAACAGTTTTATCTCCTTGACCGAATTCGAAAAGAAAATTCGAGAGAAATTGAATTGTTCTGCAAAAAAAAACAAAGAAAAGTTCGCTTTTGGAATTCGATTGACTCTGATGAACCTTTTCAGCCAAAGTAAACAATCAGTTGCTGAATTCTTTTCTTTGCTTATTTTCAATTGAATTTCATCGTTTAAAATTGAAAATAATGTTTGAAATTTCGAAGGATCATTACTTATTTTTCTTCTTAATTTCTAAAGAAAAGACGCGTTTTCATTTTGTTTTTTTGTATTCAATAGAATTCTGCATACACTAATATTTCCATTCGCATCTGCACGCAACGGCGTAAATGTCGTACTATTCAATTTATCTACGAAAGAAAGACGCATAAATTTCGATTTCGAAGTTTAGTTTTACCAATAAGATCGAGATATTGTTCGCATGTACAAAGAAATAATTCAGCGTGAAGTTCTTTGAATGAGAAAGATGCAAGTTTAGCGAATCTAAAATCAATTCAAAAACGATTTAAAAATGAGAAAGAAATTTGTATTTACGTATGAGGAAGTTCAGTGAAGAATGTTTTGAAAAGTGGTTTTTCAGGTGAATTTATCGATCTAAATTTACAAAACAAAAACCGGTAAAACATCGAAAGAGAGAAATTTCTAAATGAACTTGATTTGTTGAGATTCAGTTGGTATGTTGGAATTTGAAAGTAAAATAAACGAATGAGATGAATCTCCCGTCGTTAATTTAATACATTCATCAAGTGTATGAATAAAAGCATCGCATGTTACACTTAACATTGAACTTGATTCATCGAGTTTCTTTTGAAAAAGAAATATTTTTCTTTGAAAATTGAAAATTCGATTGACTCTACTTGAACATCGGGAATTGGCGTATCGTTTGCAATTGATTTAATCGAATGAATACGTTGTGTGAGAACAGTTTCATAGAGACGTAATTCTTGAATTTTAATTTTAATTTCTTGATCGATTGCATTTCGATGAGAGACTTTTGTTGGCGATGGATTTGTTTGATTTTCATTTGAAGTTGTTGTTGTTGTTGATTTCGTTCCTCTTGATTTACAAGTTCCTAATGCGACCAGCCAACGTTGTCTTTCGGATTGAGATTTTGCTTTCAAACTGAAAAATTGTTCACCCGGAATAATTAAATCAAAACGAAGTGAATCATTTGGATGAACTGAAATTCGAAAAACAAATTTCTTTTTTTTTTTCGTTTTCTTTTTCGAATTTTCAATCGAACCTTTAACTTCACAAGCGAATATTAAACAAGAACCTTTACAACCTTCATGAACTAATTCACTTGATAAATAATAAGATAAAATACCCGTTTCACTCAACACAAAATATCGAGGTTGCCATCCTAATTTCAATTTCAACTAAGTTTTTAAAAACAACAAAAAAAAACAATTTCGATCGAGAATTTACCATTATAGTAATTGGTCCATTTCAAAAGTGTTCCTTCCATGAAAATTCATTTATCTGAAACGAGAATATATTTGTCAATGGTTGATTGAAATTGTGTTCTAGAACATTAAGTGAGATTATGAAGCGAAACCAATTTGTTCGTACGAACACAATCTGTTGTTGTTGATTTGAGTCCGAGGAAAGAAAACAAATCCAAACGTGACTTTTTCAATGAATACAATCGATTGTCTTCGAGCTTATCGAACGAAATATCTATTTAATTTGTCGTCAACAAAAAAAAAAGAAAATCACAAGAATATTTTTCTTCTTCTATTCGATGTTTTATTAACACATCACGCAAATGGAATAAAGCAGACTTTTTTTAAAAGAGATTTGTATAGTGACAGTTCGATTTAATATCGTATCGTATAGCGCGCGTTGGAATGAGTCATCACAGCACACATATTATAATAGAAGAGGAGAGAAGAGAGACACATGAAACAAACATGAATCACAACTGTTTCAATCGGCCAACTGACGAGCTTTTTAGTTTTGTTTCTTTTGTTTTTGGTTTATACAACTTATTTTTCTAATGAAAGCAAATTATAATTATATTTATGTTCGAATTTGGAATTATTGGTAAGAGTAAATGATTCAATTGGATTTGGAATTCTAAATCATAGCAGCAAGTAGCGGCATCTAATGTCATTTTTACAAGAAGAAAAATACTCGAATCTATAAATAATAAGTTGTCTCAAGAAAAGTGAATAAGTATCAATAGTCGTGCATTTTATATTTATTTGAAACGAGTCAAGAAAATGCATTGATATTATTCTATGCATATGATACAAAAAAAAAATTGGTTTTTGTTCAATTGTGTAAATGTAAAATGAACATTGGAACCTTTTAGCGAAGTCCACCTCGAGGACCACCACCCATACTTCCAGGGCCACCAGGGCCACCAGGACCACCGGGACCACCAGGACGATGAGGGTCGCTAGGACCACCAGGAAAGCGTGGTGGTGGTGGTGGTGGTTGATTAGGAGGAGGAGGAGGAGGAGGTCCAAGTAGAACTTTCTTTAAAAGACCTATAATGATCAAAGAAGTAAAATAATAATGAGTTCGTTTTTATAAACTCTATGATTCGTATGCTTATTACCCGACATATTTCAAGTTATTTCTTCGCGTACAATAGTATATGTTTTACAAAACGAAATTTTCGTCTTTATGCATCTAAAAAACAAACTATGTTTCTGTTTTTATAGCGTAGCTTTCTTTTCATCTCGTTTTTTTTCTGTTCTCTCAGGACTTTTTTTGTCTCAATTTGTCAAGATTGTTTTTATGAGTATGGTAGACATATTGTTTAAAACTAAATAGTACATAAGTAACTAAATTTAGAGAAATCGAAGTACTTAAAGTTCATAATCGAATTGTGAGAATAAAAGAAGGATTGCAAGTACATATTTGGCGTATATATTTAAAAAAAGATAATGTTTCATACAAAAAAAAATGCATTAAGATATCTGGAGAAACATCTAGAAAAGAAAGTACATTATTATCTTCTTTTCCAACATGGACTACTTGATAGATAGAGAAAAATGCGTAGCAAATTGTACATTTTAAAAATGGCCACCTGGTCCACCAAATCCTCCAGGGCCACCACCACCTGGTCCTCCGAATCCGCCAGGACCACCGAAACCACCACCTGGTCCTCCAAACCCGCCAGGTCCTCCGAAACCACCACCACCACCTGGTCCTCCAAATCCTCCAGGACCACCGAAACCACCACCTGGTCCTCCAAACCCGCCAGGTCCTCCAAAACCACCACCACCACCTGGTCCTCCAAAAAGAATATTACGCACAAATCCTATAACAACAAAATAAATAAAATAAGAATTGATTTTTTATGAATAGTACCTCCTAAATGATGATGATGATGATGATGACCAAACATATCGATATACGTATATACGTATTTCTTGTTTATATTAGAAAAATAATACTTGAATAAAGCTCTTTATATATTCAATGTTTGTACTTTTTCATAAAAATGTAAAATCATAACCCCACTCGTTTCGTCAATCGATTACTAAGAGCGAGAAAAAAGTACATTGATGTTGTCACGACGCATTTTCTTTCTTTTTCTCTTTCTCTCCGTATCGTTGCTTTCAAAATATTCACCCTTAGTATTCATCAATCAAATTAATAACGTTGAACCAATACTAATGATGCTAAGTACAATTTGACGTGTTGTTTATTAATCTATAGAAATTCTACTTAAAAATAATAAGTAAGATATAAAATGTTTCTAATATTTTGTTGAAATTTTAAAAGTGGTATTTTGGTGCTTCGGATTCTACTGTTTTCCATAAATGTTCCAATGTTTGAAGTATATCTTGATTGAGTGTGATTCCTTTTGAATCTTGTAGACTTTCAATAAGCTGATCGAGATTGGATGCACCTATGAGAATAGCATCACCTTCGGTAAGTTGTGAATGATTTAATAACCAAGAGTAACAGATTTCTGCTGGTTTGACATTAAGTTCTTTGCAACGATTCTGAAATGTTTCTAATGCCGAGAAAAATGTTTCTTTGCAATATAAACCAGTGTACAATTTGCCAACAGGTGTCGAAGGATCAAATCGAGTGTTGGATGGACCATTTTTTATTTGTTCTGATGTTTTTACGAGAAAACCTCCAGCAAGTGGTGAATAAGCATAGAAATTGATTCCTAATTTTCTTAAAAGAGGAAATAGTTCTTGTTCATTTTTTCGTGTAATTGGATTGTAATTTCCTTGATAGACAGATGGTAAAATGTAATTGTTCTCTTTACAAATCGTATAAACTTTCTCAACTTCTTCTGCAGAAAAATTCGAAAGACCAAATCTTTTGAAACATCCTCGTTGATAAAGATCATTGACTGCACTGAGTGTTTCTTCGAACGGTACCGATCGATCTGGTCCATGAAGATAAAAGATATCTATTGTCGATCGATTCAATGCTTTCAAACTTTCTTCACATTGTGCAATTGTATCTTCTTTCGTTAGTTTTCGTGTAAATGGATTTGCTTTTGTTGATACAGTGAATCTTTGAAATGCTGGTGTTTCACCGAGTAATTCTTCACTTGTTCCGGATCCATATCGTCTCGCAGTGTCAATCTCATCGATTCCATTTTGTGTAAGAATATCGAGTATCTGAGACACTTGTTCGACTGTATTGAATCCTTTTCCTGTTTTGTGAAAACTTGCAGTACCGAAAACTCTCTTCACTTTCGACATTATTCAATAGAATCACTTGTAAAAAAGAAAATGAAATATAAACGACACTAATATTTATTTTAGATATAATCATGAGCAAGTAGAATTTTCTTGTTATCTCCTACTCGTTCTTTTTTCGATGATTACACATGAAACAAACAACTAATAAGAAAATGATTTGTAGGATATTATAATAAAACTATTAAATGAGAGTTTTTTTTTTCGATTAATAAAAAAGAAAGAAAAGTTATATTTTAAAATGGGCCTCCAGATCCATCCGATCCACCATGTTGCCCACCGAATCCACCAGGACCTCCTCCCTAGTGACCACCGAGGCCACCGTGACCACCGCGACCACCACCAGGTCCTCCATGTTGGTCACCGAATCCACCAGGACCTCCATGTTGACCACCGAATCCGCCAGATCCCCCATGTTGATCACCGAATCCACCAGGTCCTCCATGTTGACCACCGAATCCGCCAGGTCCTCCATGTTGACCACCGAATCCACCAGGACCTCCTCCATGGCGACCACCGGGACCACCGTGTTCGCCACCGGGACCACCATGATGACCACCGCGTCCTCCATGTTGTCCACCAGGTCCACCATGATGGCTTCCGCGACCGCCGTGCTCACCTCCGAATCCGCCTAGAAAATAATATCAAATAAAAGATTGTCAGATACAATTCATACGTTAGCATGATTATTATCATTTAAATAATGAAATTTACCTTGTGGTGGTTGATTAAAAGACATAATATAAAATCAAATTTTTACCGATCAATAAAATGCTCGACAATACATAAATATGCGTGTATTTATATTGATTTGTTCTTCAAGAAGAAGAAAAAAAAAGTGTTTTTTCCGTTCTGTACCTAATGATTACCATAAAAAATGCATTGAGTTTATTTCTATCTACGCCATTAAACTGAGTATATGTTTTTAACCTAATAAAACTAAGATGAATAATAGTCCTTCGAAAAAATTCTTTACGGACGTTTTCTGTTTTTTTTCTATGAATCAACAAGTACAACTGTGATGCATGATTGAAAATTTTCTTTCTTTTCTTCTCAACACAAAAAAAAACACAAGAAAATAATTTAAATTCGTTCTATCGGTATCGGTTCGACGTCAGTTACACGTATCATTAAACCAAAACAAAGAATATTATTACAAATATTTTCTAATGTTGCATGTTCCGATGGTATCACACATTCAAGTTTATCATTGGAGAAATATTCGAATTTCGGATTGATTCGACATTGAAGTATAAATTGATAGTAGACATTTTTTCCATCATCATTATCATCATCATTCAATGTTTTTTTCCATACTGAAGTGAATTTCGATTGAGCTATATGCTCAATATTTGCCGATAGATAGATTGTTTCACGATTTCGATATGTCAAATATCGATAAGATAAAATCGGTAAACTCGATGCTAAAATAAACGATGAAAACGAATTTCGTATTCCTAAATAAAGAATAGGCCATGAATTCGTAGTTTTCGATGAATTAATTGTAAAACGTTTCCAACCTAAAATCAAAGTTTGATTTTCTCATTGTAGAAAAGAATAAGAATCTAACCTTGTGGACAAAGAGATGGATCATTGATTCGATCTGGTGAATAGAAAAGAACATTGTTTTGACTCGATTTCTGATGAATATGAACATGAAGTCGATTGGTTTGTGAATTAATGAAATGTTTTGCAGCAAGAAAAGCTAAATCTCCGAAAACAATCGAAGATAATTGTGTTTGAAATTTGTTACAACATTTTTGAATAATTGAAATATTGTTCAAAAGTGTTTTCTTTTGCCGATCGTGTCCTAATATTCGTTGGAAAACAATTTGTCCAATCGATGAAGAAATAATAATTTGAAGTTGATCGTTTGTATCTTGAATTCGTTCGATTCGTATGGATTCTACGGGTATTTTTAAAACTTTGGAAAGAGATTTGCAGAATTGTTGTTGAATAGAAAGTGTTTTATTTGATATCCACTTTTGATAATCAATTTCAAGACTTAATAGAAACAATAAATCTAAAATCGGGCGTATATATTCGAAAAGTAGAAAATATTCGTTAAAATTGTTTTACTTTGTTTGTCTTGATTTGTTTCTGTTAGAATTGGTAGAATTGCTTTGGATGTTGTTGTTGGTGATTGTCCAAGAGCCATTTTAAGTTTTTTATTCAATGAATATTCATTGGTAAGATCGGTTGTTAATTGAGATAAGATGAGAATGATTTCCATTGCAATCATTTGCTGAAATTTCGATTGTTGAATAAGATTCGATTCCAGTTGACGTAATTGTTGTTCTTCGAAATAAAATCTTTCTTTTTGTCGTTTTTCAATATAATTTTGAATAAATTTATTCGCTGTGAATGAATCAATTTTATGATAAAATGAATTAAATAGATGTTCGCTATTTGCTATTGTTTCATTGAGTTCATAGAAAAATAAACGTATAATTTTAGTTCGTTTATTCCACAATTGAATCCGATCTGAGATCGATTGCATCAATGGACTTGTTTCATAAAAAACAATTAAATTTCCCTCAAGTGTTTGTTTGCCAACCATTCGATTCAATTCATTTGCATAACCATAATGTGATTGAAACCACGACGTGATACGCGAAGACCAATTCGATAAATGATTATGATCAATTAAATAAAATAATTGTGCTAGTTCACTATCGATACGAGCGATTTGTTGACGAATTTTATTATTTGCTGTTCGTATTTCTTCGATATTTTCTTGATTGTCATTTCTCATCAATGGTAATTGTGCAATGGTATTCACATCGAATTGAATTTCTTTGAGTGCTCTTTCGAATAAATCTTCGATAGTTCGATGTGTTTCTTGTAAACTTTTGTTATTTTCAATTAAACCTTTTGAAAATTGTTGTACAAGTGCACTTTCACGTTTCAATAGCAGTGCTTCATCGTCTGCAACCGTATCATCGAGTTTGGCACGTTTTTTCTGTAGATTACGTTCAAATCGAGCCGTCAATTTGAGATTCTCAGCTAATTGTTCTTCTGCAAAGCGTTTCAAACAATAATCCACATCGACATCCATCACAAATCGAATACAGGTAATGCCTATATCAATCGATAGAAATTCATCTGTTATCAGCAGTAGAGTAGGCGTCTCAATAAAACACAAAACAATTCGGTTTTTTTTTATTATGTATACGTGCATAGAAACGTTATCAACTGAAAATGTTCTTAATCGAATCAATACTTATGATAAGATTAAAAAAATAAAGAACTCAAACGTACTTCTTATTCAAATAGATAATACACCGACATCTAACTTCTTCATTTTACCTTTTGTTTTTTTTTGCGTTCGTAAACACTGATGTTGTTTACGCTTATTATCGTAATTGTATTTTTATATATTTTTTATGGTCTATTGAAATTTTGGATACTCAATCCATGGCGTATACATAAAGATTTATGGTCTCAAGGTGTACCAGGCATTTATACACCTATAGTTGGTGAAATCTTCAATCTTCGTCGTGCAACTCTCGCTGGAGATCCTCTATCAGTTGGACTTAAGCGAGAAAAACAGTTTGGTGGTTATTTTCATTCATCATTTGGTCCCGTTGCTCGTCTGGTTATTAGTGATCCTGGATTAATCCAAGGAGTTCTCAAAACGAATGCTCGTTGTTATCATAAATCGAATTTAATGCGTCTTATTCTCGGTACATTATTAGGTTTTGATAATTTATTAATGGCTGAAGATAATATTCATGCTCAACATCGACGTTTAATTGGACCTGTTTTTCAACATCAAAATATCAATTCAATGATGTCATTAATGATTGATTTAACATCGAATCTTCTCGATAAGTGGACATTGGCTTTTAACAATTGTCAACAACAAGGCAAAGATTTGATCTTAGATATTCATGATGAAATGGCACGTTTAACATTAGATATTGTCACAGGATGTGTTTTTGGTAGTGGTTTAATGCAAAATGATAATGCTCGAGATGTTATCTATCGAAATGTGACAACAACATTAAAAGATGTTGAACAACGAATATTGAATATGATTGCAATAACTCCTATTCTCAATCGTTTACCATTTCCAAGTAAACAACGTATTGATCAATCGAAACAAGATGTAAAATTAGTTATTCAACAAATTATCAACGATCGAAAAAAAGGTTTAACCAAATCCTCGTGTAAAGGACCTGATTTACTTGATTTAATTCTATCAGCACGTGGTGATGACAAATCAAGTCAATTTACAGATCAAGAAATCTACGAAGAAGCACTTACATTCGGTATGAAACTCTTTGTTGTTGTAAAACTTTCGAATTGAATTGATTGATTAGTTCTCGCTGGTCATGAAACAACTTCGAATTTAATGGTTTGGACATTTCTTAATTTAGCCAATCATGCTGAAGTCGTTCATCGATTAGAATCCGAAGTTGATTCGATATTCAATGAAACGGATGAATTGACTCCATCGACACTTTCTCTTTTAACTTACACCGAAGCTGTTCTCAAAGAATCATTGAGACTTCATCAACCAGTGCCAAATATCAATCGAAAAACGGTTGAAGATAATACTCTAACAGCAACAAATGGAAAACAAATTCATGTTAAAAAAGGAACGGATATTATGATTAATTTCTATACACTTCATCAGTAAGATTTTAAAGATTCTTTAATCTTCGATTTAAAAAACAAAAAAAAAACTAGTTCAGAGAAATATTGGGATGAACCATTTCAATTCGATCCATCGAGATTCGAACATGGTCAACGTCATACAGATATACATTTACCATTTTCAGCGGGTCCTCGTTCGTGTATTGGACAAAATTTTGCCATGTTAGAAGCGAAAATCATGTTAGCAATGATTATCAAACGATTCCGATTCGAACTTGTTCCCGGTCAAAAACATACTCCCGAAGTTGTCATTACAATGAGGTTTAAATCACATTTTGATTAGTTTTCTTAATTTCGAATTTGTATTTTCTCATTTTTAGACCAAAATATGGTTTGTACATGAAAGTTTCACCTCGATAAAGCAAATAAAAAAACTTGTCTATTGACGTTTTTAATCATATATTTTTATTTGAAACTAACTAAGAAAACTGAGATTGTTTTTGGTTCGATTGAAATATTTTACCAACGACGAGGAGGAGGAGGTGCTCCCCAACCAACAGGAACTCTCGAACCGCGACGTGGTGGTGGTGGTAAACCGTGTCGACGACGAATACGACGACGTTTCATTCGGACAAGACCTACAATCACAACAGATTTTTAACTAAGAACAAATCTTTCTATATAATCTATATACCGTCAGCGGGAACAAACGTTTCGACAAACATATTTCACTAGACAAATGCTTTTGAATACGATTGTACTCATTTATATAGATTATATCCTAGTAAAAAAAAATACGGTAAGTGCATTGCTGCTCGATCATGCAAAGAATAGTCCTAGATTATTGACGTAGTTGTTTTGCTGACATTGAAATGACTGTAGACAGCGATATCTAGAGGAAATCGATTTGGATAGTTCAATTGAATAAAGAAAGACAGAGATATTTGAAATGTAACATCATACGATGATTTCGTTTGACTCGTAACGATGAATGAATCTCTTTTATCTTCATCAGGCGAATCTCTTGATTTATCAAATGTTACAGAAAATATATCTTATTCATTATTCGATAAGAACAAACATAATTTCTCGACAAGTTCAGAAATTTCACTGATTAAATCGAATCTTTCGCCTCAAGATCAAAATCAAACAGTTCGAGATGAGATTTACAAAGACGAAAAAGTCAAATTCAATCCATTTCTTCTTCTCTTCGTGCCCGATAATGACGTAAGTAGTTTTCTTTCCAAAGAAACGCCACATCGTCACGATGAAATCGAAAATTATCCACCGATGATCGATCTCGAAAGTAATTCGAATTGAAACAAATCGATTCGTAATGATTTTCGTTTTTAGAAACTGAATGTGCAAATGATGAAGAACAACAACAACATTTGAGTAAAAGGTATTTGATAACATAAAAATGATCGTCTCTTTTCTTTCGCGTTGATGACATACGCACATGTGTTGTGCCTGTCGTTCGACCGGACAATCCGTTTTGTCGTTCGTCTGTATAAAATAAAATAGCTTTTCTCTATGAAAATTTTGCCCTCTACTCGGTTCACCCTCAAGAAATTTCCCTTTTTCTCTTATTTTTGTCGTCCGTTTTTTTTCCTCCCTTCTTGCTTGTCGTGGTTGTGTCTATATATTCATATGTCTATACAATAATAGTGAATGTGAACTTTTCTCGTCAGTGATCATATATATTCGCGATTTTTTTTTCTCTCTTTCTTACGCATCTCGTCGTCGGACAGAAGAAAATATTCTCTTCGATTGCATTCAAAAATAGTTCATCGATGGTTTTTTAAAAAACTTGTCAAAGATGTTGAAACATCTTGCTCACTCGCATCATAAACTTCATACATTCGATGATTTCTACAATGAAAATACTTCGACTAAACCAATAAAATCCCGTTTATCATCAAATGATCTTCTTTCTTCATCTCCTCAAATCCCAACAACAACAACGAATTTAGATTGTTCGCCATTGAATAATCAATATACATTTTATAATATATTTTCTGATTTAAAATCAACAACGACACCGAATGTTGCCATTCAAGAAGAAGACGAAGGCGAAGATGAAATGAAACTCGACGAACACGAGTCCATTCCCACAACGCCCGTGTTTTATCTCGAAGATGATCATCACAATCATTCTCATTCGTCATCTTCATCGGTTTCGCCACATTGGCCATCGTTAATTTTCAATCGTTTTCGTCATTCGACTTCTCAACAACAACAACAACAACAACAACAACCAGTTGTTAAACAGAATTCAGTCAATGAAAATAATTCTCACTCAACCAAAATGCGTAAAAATGAATTCAGCGATTTATCGATGAACAAACGACGTTTTCTCAAACGTTCAGAAACAGTTGCACATTCCGTGACTTTCAATGAGAAAAAAACTTCGCCCAACGATGATTTTCCTCAATTAGTTTCCTCGTCAACGAATCGTCAAATCGAGAAGAAACATCGTTCATTTGCATCGTTATTTCATCATTTTCATCACAATTCAACCGGTTCACTTCAAACAACAGTGAATTCGACAACGAAAAGTGAAAATGTTCGTCCACGTTTGTCCAAACAACGAACATTGCCATCGACTAGCGAACTCTCGTCTCCTCCGGTGAAGAAATCGCCTTCGACACCGATTTTACCTAAACTTGCATCGCTTTTTACTCGACATCATTCTTCCGAACATCGAAAATATCGTATTGGAAATTTAAAAGCTCGTCTTCATCATCGACGAAAATCTCCTCAATTGAATAACAATACACCGAAATTTCAATGTCAAGTTTCAACTGAACTTATTCAAGAAGTCGAACAACTCGACAGTCAAGAGATTTACTCGCAACGTCCAATTAAACCGGTGATCATGAAACGAGTTCATACATGGCATAATACTTTCGATTTACGACCACTTGATCAGTGTTTAGAATATTAACACCAAATTTTTCCTTTCTCTCTCTCTCTCTCTCTCTCTCTTTCTTTCTCCTTTTTTTTGTGCTCTTTTTTTTTGTTCGCATCTTTATATGTCTTGTGCATGTATCAGAATATTCAGTTTAAATAGAAGATTAACGTCTCTTTTCTCTTTGTACAGAAATTCTCTTAAAAATCAACGCAAAAATTCGAGTACTGATGAGGATGATCAAGCTTTTCAAAGATGTAAACTTATTTTCGGTTTTGATTATCAAAGAATCATTTCGTTGTTTCATAGTTTTACAAGAACATCGAACAACAAAAAATATCGAAGAAGAAGAAGAAGAAGAGAAGACATCAACTGGACGACCAAAGAGAAAAAACCGAAATAGGTATTGTCGGTCAGTCAATCGTTTGAAGAAACTTATTTGAATTTAGTTTAAAAAAATTTATTCGTGATTCCTCATCATCATCTGCCGAAGAACAAGAAGATCCAACAGGATTCTATGCAAAAGTCAATCGAATTATTGACAAAGATCCTTTATGGACGAAACCCAAATCGAATGAATACGAAAGTGATGATGATGATTATGCATCGGATGAATCGAGTCAATCGTCTTCATCATCGTCACTTTCATCGGAAAATGATTATCGACCAAAATCAACGAAGAAAAACGAGAAAAAACTTGAAGTTACATTTCTTGAATCACTTTCCAATTATGTTCCAATTGAAGATAAACATCCCGAGACGAAACAGTTTGTTGATTTTATCAGTTCAAATCAAAATTTTTCTTTTCTCAATCAAAGATATTTTCTCAAAACTGGATTTAAAAACAAAAACAAACGTCAACAATTAGCCGATCAACTTTTCTCCATGTTCGATCGGGACGTTTTTTCTTGTCAACTTTCTCCTAAAGTCAGTGTCACATGGAGTGCACGTTTAACATCAACAGCTGGCCATTGCACAACTCGACGATCAAGTCAAACGGCCATTATAACTCTATCACAAAAAGTTTGTGATACACCTGGTTCGTTTACAATTCTCATTCGAATTTCAATTCAAACTAAGATTTCGATTTGTAGAACGATGTCGAGATACACTTTTACATGAAATGTGTCATGCTGCTGTTGCTTTGATCGATGGGGTTATGAATGAAGGACATGGACCTCTGTGGAAACAATGGACGAAAAAAGCTCAACGAACTTATCCATATTTGCCACCGATTTCTGTTAAACATACCTATGAAATTAATTATAAATTTATCTATCGTTGTGTCCAATGTCAATACGAGTTCGTTTTCATCGAATTCATTTTTTCAGTTCTTTTGATAATTCTTCTTTTTTTGTTAAAGAGTTCATCGACATTCGAAATCTTTAAATGTTGAAATTGATTTATGTGGAAAATGTTTAGGAAAATTTGAATTATTATTAAATAATAAAACAACATCAGCAGGCGCAGCAGCAGCTGATGTTCAAACACCAAAGAAAACATTAACAAAATATAATTTGTTCATCAAAGAACATTTTCAACGCATAAAACAAGAACAACCTCATCTTTCGACACCTCAATTAATGAAACATTTAGGTCAAGAATATAAAAAGACAACTCAACAATCAATTCCAATCGATCTACCTGATTTCGAACAATTGAAAATCTAAACAAATTTGTACATAGATCTCTTCTCTTTGATTGAAATAAAATATGAGTATTTGCGATAGATGTCACAAATAATTTATTTACATTTGAAAAGAAAAAGAAGTTTCGTTGTCTCGACAACGAGCCCTTCAATGTCAATTGTTTTCATTTGATTTTGATTTCTGTTGATTTGCTCTTTTTTCCTAATTGAATCCAATGTCTTCATCCCAAAATCGACGAGGTCCACCTCCCGAACAACTATGGAAAACTGCAGATCGTAAAGCACGTAAACAAGGTTTTCATGCGACGATCTATTCATCTGACGGATCTCAATTCAAAGGCGAATGGAAAAATGATAAAAAAGATGGTGAGTCTTTTGAAATTCGAATGTTTGATTAACAAAGATTTACAGTCGATTTCGGTTAGAATAGGTAAAGGAATTTATGTGTGGAAATCAACGGGAAATTTCTACGAAGGAGATTTTGCGAATGATAAACGAAATGGATTTGGAACGTTAACTGTTAAAACAGACGATGGCAGATTGCAAAGACAATACGCAGGAGGATGGAAAAATGATAAAAAACATGTAAAATTACATTTGTCGAAATGAAAAACGTTGGATCGCGTTTTGTTGTTTTTAGGGTTACGGAAATTTATTTTTTACTGACGACGAATATTACGAAGGAGAATTCTATGCTGATAAGAGAAATGGTTGGGGAAGAATGTTTTATGCAAATGGATCGACATACGAAGGACAATGGTTAAATGATCAACGACATGGAACTGGAATGTTACGATTAGGTAACACAATTTCATTTTCGATGTTTTTCAAAGAATAAATTTCTTTAGCAAATGATAATCGTTATGAAGGAGAATGGCGTGATGATAAAAAACATGGACATGGTAAATTTTTCTACGTCACTCGTGGACAAGTAATGGAAGGTCTATGGGTTGATGATGTTTGTAAAGCTGGAGAAATGAAAGATTTCGGACGAGATCAAGCTATTCTACCCACACCTTATCCCATACCTGATGTAATTTCAGAGATTTCTTCGAAATATTTTTCTCATGTTTTGTTGTTATTTAGTTATCTCTGGCAAATCCTGATCAAGTCTTAGCACAAGCTGAAGCCACATTTACAAACAATGAAAATTTATTATAGAAAAAACAAACAAAAGTTATACAACTATTTAATAAATATTTTTCTTTTCTAATCCGTAGCAAAGATACAAAAATCTTCTTTGTCTTCGATCGATTTCATTCGATCGAAACATGGATGAATTTCATGGAGAAGAGACACATCTCGAATTCGATTTTGTTGATCTTTGTTTAAATATTTGATATGTCCACGAAATCGATATAAATATGGAAGTTGATGAACGACACATTTACATAAATCAATTAACGATATTTCACATTCAGTTTGTAAATATAAATGTTGAACTTTGATTGCATAACAAAGAATCGACTGAATACTTTCACAATCGAGTGAAATCTTCTCGGTCCAAAGTGTTAATCGATGCAACGAATGTTTTAATTGAGAAGAATCTGATTTACAAACTTTAATATTCAAAATATGTAATTGAAGATGATTTAAATTGGGACAAATATTAAGAATAGATGTGAGAATTTCGATTTGATTAATACGAATGGCAAGATGTTTCAGTGAAGGACAATCAATGAATAAATTATCTTCATGATAATTAATTTTACCGAGATCAGCATAGATAAGTGAAGGGAATTTGTTGGAAAAGATTTCATTAAGTAATCGAATTGGAAGAGTAAAATTGGCTCCTAATAGTAAAGTTAAATGAGTTAATCTCGAAAAATGATTCGAATCAATCATATCGAAATGTGTCCGATATTTATTTGCTAAAACTAACATATGAACATTTGGAAATTGATTTAAATTAATCTGTTTCGATGTATCGATTATCATTCGATTAACATATTCGGAATAGATTAATACCGAGGATAAATCTGTTTCTTCATTATAATTTAAAGATCGAATTTGACAAGATTGAAACAATCGATTTAATCTTTCATTTAATCCCCAAAAAGCATTAAATAATTGATCAGTATCAACATAATCAAATATGCAGAGTAATAATTCATCGGGAAGATCTTCTAGAACTATCAATGGACCTGAAATAGGAGAACAAATAAATCAAAAAAAGAAATCTCAATGCGAGATTACTGTTTTGATTTGATATTTTTGAAGGCAAATGAGTTTTTTTCGAAAATAAATTCGTAAATCTATTGAATAAACTACTTGTAACTGTTGAATTCATTGTTGATTTGAATTTTTTGCAATCTTGATATGATCCTAAATAGATCGGAAAGAAATGATTTGAAAACAACAAATGAATAATGAATTAATAAACCGATGAAAATGATTTTTCCTCTTGCATATTGTTGATGTTTTTCAATGAAACAAATGTCATTGATTTGAGTAAATTGAGGTGCTTTGAAAACGGCTGATTGTTGTACAAGAGATATTGTATTTGTCTTATCCCATTGAACAACATAAAATACATTTTTATTAAAGTGAACTTCTGGTTGATCTGTATCTGAATTCGAAGCTAAAAACAATTTCAAGTTTATTCATCGATTGTTTTTCGTTTTGTTGTTACTCGATGAGGCAAAGACAGGTTTGGTGATTTTAACCGTCGATAGATTGATGTGAATCTGTCGATGATGTTCCTTGTAGAATTGATATGTGGCTGGACAACAAACAAGCATTTGAGTTGGACGATCTTTTTCCGAATCGAAAAGTTCCATAAATTCATTGAAAGTTTGACCTTGAACAGAAATTCCATTGATCGAAATGATTCGATCGTATTTTTTCAATCCAGCTCTACGAGCAAGACTCGATTGAAGATCGTCAGTTAATTTCAAATAATGAAATTGTTCTTGTCGATGATAATGAAATTGAACGCCGAGTTTCTGTTCGATAATTGCACGTTGCATTGTACACAATCGAATATCATCTTTTATATATTTTAAATCAACATTTTCATCAACTGATGCTGTGTCTAACAAACAAAAAACAATCTTTTTCTTTTTTGGAATTAAACTATGATTGATCTTCGTACCATATTGATCTTCAATCCAAGTTTTAAACATCTGAGGTGGATCTGTTCCCCAGCCAGACGCTTGTTTGTTGTCACTGAGTTTTGTTTTATAAATAACTAATCGACCGAATTTAGTAATATCAATTGTTTCACCTGGTAATTGATTTCTAAGACTTGAAACATTCTCAATGGAAACTAAAATATAATGCCATGCAGCTAAACCTTGATCTTTACCACGAATTATATATAAAGATTCAGTAAATTTCTGTTTTGTTATTGCATCTATAGGTCTATCCTCATAACTTGTCAATTGTATCTAAACATGAAAGAATAAGAACATCAATGTCAAGGTGAAACATACGATTTTAATCTACTTGTAATTTCTTATATAGTTTCGACATTCGATGATATTATTTCAAATTCGAGAGACTTTTCTTGAGTAAAGTTGCGTAATATCAAAAACTAGTTAGATAACTGGTAAATAAAGGTGTTGTATACACGTAAAGTTAAAATATTAATTTAAAACATTGTCTGAATATATTTCAGCTTATCTTTCTCTTCTATTGACAGATGATAAGAAGTGTTTTCTTTTTTTTCTCTCCGGGTGTGATCATAACGACTCAAGGATTTTTCACATTTGTATCTTCTGATAAACTTTCAATTACAAATACAAGAGAAAAAACATTTTTAATTTTCAGTACTAAAAATGTTGAAACCGTTTTCTTTGCGTAGAAATCGAATTCGATGAAAAGCAGGATGTGATTTATACACTCGTTGCAGGTTCCCTTTAAATGTAATCGTTGAATGTGTGGTAAATGTTTACAGATAATATTAGATGTTAATATTGATTGAGAAAAACAAAGAATCAAGTGCGACAGAGGATAATTGAGTGATGGAGACGATGTCGTGCCTTCATTATATAGGATTAGTTCAATTTCCAATTTGAAACGAACAAGATTTGAACAATGACGCAAATTTTAAATGAGTTAATTGTGGCATATTTCCAGAATGAATTTGCGAAATAAATTTTTCGTCACTAACGAATATTCTTAACGCACGGAGATTGAAAAAGACCCTGTATATGAGAGCACCTCGAAGATAGTACGATTCCTTAAAATCTTTTCATGCAAAATAAAAGTATTTTATCTACAATTAAGAGTCATACTGCAGATCTCACCGTAGAGAAATATTTTTTCGAAAGTATCTGATTATGGAGAAGTGGCATGAAACCTTCTAAGTAACGTACTCAACTCAGTTTTTTTCATTTTTGAAGTGCGTGTTATTATGACCAAGAAAGCAATATACGATGATTTGTTTACGCAAATCTAGAGCTCAAGCTTTGGGCATATCCGTAGTATTTTCATTTTCCAAAATGGTTAGGTAATGATCATCAGATTGTAGGAAATAATTCAACAATTTTTCATGATTTTTGCATAAAAACGCAAAAAAATATTTGAGTTTTGCTGGTGACTACTATTTCTTTTAGTGTTATCGGCAAACTGAGGATTTTTATCGACAGAGGATATACGAAAATCTCTAATAAATTTTTGAATTAATAGGTTATCTCGTTTTCTGTAGAAAAAGTTCGCATACACAAACTTGACCAAGCAAGGCAATTGTTAGCTGGACAGGCTGTTAATTATTTTTATTTATATACTTTTGCTTATCTATGTTTGGTTATTTACAAGTGAGGAAAAAAACAGTCATGATGAGCTTATCATGTTGTGTTTGATTGTCCAAAAGTGTACTCAAAATGAATTGAAATTTTGCTGCGTAAATCTGATGTTGTCTTACTTCTTTTTCTGATTATGTATGCACTATTAGGCGGAGGGTATGTTTGCATTTTATGCAAATAAGATGAAAAAGGACATTGTGATGATTGGTGTGTGTGTAAAGAAACATTGAAACATCATTAAATATGATGAAACCGTATTTATTTTTTTTTGTTGATTGATTTTAACAAAATAAAAGAAAATTCAATGAGATTCCATTCTCTTGCTATTGAGTATATGTATTATGCTTAATTAATGTCTAATTATTTGTCTTATGCACGCCCTTTCTTGCCTTTTCGTTGCAATAAAAATATAGCCAAAACAAAAAAATGAATTCTATTTCATATTTATTCGATAAAGTCAAAACATTGTATTGAGATTAATTTTTCAATATTCTTTGACAATTGAATCATGCACTATCGTACAATGATATTCTTATGTTTATTAATGATCTTTTCAATAGATCAGATTGACACAGCTCATTTCAATGGTGGAACTATAACTTGGTTTCCAGTTTATCCTGACAGTAACTCTTCAAGCGTTTTAATTACAGTAACACAATCATATTCATGGGTTTACACCTCAGTTCCATGCGCGAATAATATTGGAACTGTGACGGACACATTAAGTTGTGTTGCTAATTGTTCAACAAATGCTAATAATACTGCAAAAGCAATCAGCATTCAAACTGATTGTACTTCGTATAGTGTTTCATTAAATACAACATTCAGTGCAAGATCTGTTAATGTTTCAGTTCCAGTGAATACGTATTTTTGGATAGCTTATGTAGGGTCAGCTTGGAGAACTCTAGAAAATAGCGTCTCAACTGGATCTGGATGGTCTGGTGGTGCCGGTTGGTCAATTGTATCTTTAATTGATCTTCGACGACGTCCCGATGGCCTAATTAATACACCACCAACCTCTCAAGTAACATCACCACAAAATGTTCTTGTTAACAAAACTACAGCAATACTTATTCCTGTATCAGATGTAAATACGAATGATGATCTACGTTGTCGACTTTCTCAAAACAAAAGGTATTCTATTAGATGAAATTTCACAAACCATAATCATGAATATTCTATTTTTTTTCTCGCAATTATCAGTGCTTACGGTATCAACGAATGTAGTAGTGTTTGTACGCCATCAGGTACAAGTGGGATAATACTGTATTCTAACTGTACACTAGTATTCATGTCTACAAAACCTGATGCTTGGTATGCGATTGCTCTGCAGGTGAGTAACATTCTATAGTGTCATATCTGTTAAGAATTCAGAAATAATTATTTTTAGGTTGAAGATTTCATCAATTCAACAAGCACTTCTCCTATGAGTTCGGTCTCTGTACAATTTCTGATTCATGTATTACCGTTACCAAATTGTACAATACTTCCTGTTGTTTTACCGTTAAATATTACATGCTTAGAAGTTCAAGTCTCTGTTCAAGCAACATTTACCCTCTATATTATGAATTATTGTAATAGATCGAAAATAATTATTACTGATCTATTAGCATCTGTTAGTATCGATGGCATGATTATTAGTAGTTTATCCAATGTAACCGGTAATGCATCACTATCTTCTGTTACACTCACTTGGACACCACAACTAGGTCAACTTGGATCGCATCTATTTTGTGCTGTTGCATATACAAGGTATGAAATATAGAAATTTCGTAATTAGTATTCTATGAATGCTCTTTTGTAGTGAAAAAGTACAATCGGATCCATATTGTGTTACATTTATTGTCACAACAACAATACCTTGTGCAACAACAACAACATCAACGACATCAACAACATCAGTTACAACAACAACAGAAACTACAGTAACAACATCGACAAGTACACAGACGACAACATCAACAGAAACTACGTCAACAACAACCACTGACTCTACGACAACTACAACAACAGAAACAACATCAACTACAAGTACTACAAGTACTACAACTACATCAACGAGTACTACGACGTCATCAACTACGACGACCGAGACAACGACAACGACATCGACGACGACGACAACTGAAACTACGACAACAACATCGACAACTACAACAACAGATACAACAACAACCACAACTAGTACAACAACAGAAACAACTTCCACCACTTCATCAACGACGACATCAACAACTACAACAACATCAACTACAACAACAGAAACAACTACAACAACATCAACAACTACAACAACGGACACAACAACGACTACAACGACGGATACAACAACAACAACAACGAGTACAACAACAGAGACAACTTCCACTACTTCATCAACAACAACATCATCAACAACAACTACGGAAACAACAACAACAACAACTTCAACAACTACAACAGAGACAACCACAACAACATCAACAACTACAACAACGGACACAACAACGACTACAACAACTGAAACTACAACAACTACGTCAAGTACGACAACAACAGATACAACAACAACTACGACAAGTACGACAACAACTGACACAACAAGTACAACCACAACAACATCAACAACAACTACGACAAGTACAACCACAACATCAACAACATCAACAACAACAACAACCACGACAAGTACAACAACAACTACTACAACTACTACTACAACAACTACTACAACTACTACGACCACAACAACTACAACAACTACAACTACTACAACGACAACTGTTACAACAACGACTACGACTACTGCAACGACAACAACTACAACAAGTGCAACCACAACTACTACAACGTAATTCAAATCTTGTTCATTGATTTTTCTTAAATATCTTTTTGATTATGTTTTCAGAACTGTAACCGATACGATAAAGGCTGATACGAGTAAGTTACAAAATTCCTTTCCTTTCTTATCTATTTTATTTTGTGAATATTTTTTAGAATCGAGTGACAATTGGGCATTATTTATCGGCATTGCAGGATTGGTTACGTTAGTATTATTGTTATGTTGTGTTGGTTTATTGTTCTATTTCTTAAAATAGTAAGTAGTTTAATCATATTTTCGAATTAAATTGAATCAATTTATGTTAAAGTCGACCGGCTGTACGACGTCGTCGACTCTACAAAAACAACGGTGGATTTGAACAACAGAGTACTGTCGCGTCTTTGACCCAAAGTGCTCCTAAAATAAAACCAATACAATGTCCGAGAACACGTTCAACATTTCAGTCAATAAACAATGAACGAATGATGAATGATTCTTTGCCTCTTACCACCGTTGAAGAAGTACCAATATCAACGGATCTGGACGAAAGAAAATTAACTCCAAGAGTTAAAAAACAAGTTGATCCAGCCATTGACTCAGAACAAGAAAAAGAATTAAATGAACAAAGACCTGATAGTCGATTTTCTTCGACATTGGTTAGTTTAGTTAAAAGACCATCGATACGTTCACAAAAAGAAAATGAATTTGGTTCGGCATCAATAAGTAAAGTTCATATTGTTAAACTTGGCAAAAATAAAGTTTCAGCATCTTCAAAACTTCGTTCAAATACACTGACACAATCGGATCATAGTGAGGTTCATAATCCTGCGAGTCATGAAGGTCCTCTAATCCAGGTCCAAATCTATGGTTCCGTTAATAAGGATAAAAATAATATGGCTGTTTCGGATCCATTCGTTCCCACAGATGTGAGACCCGTTAAACGAAATCGTTCACAGACTTGTTCAGGTGTTTCTGTCGATAAAATCAAAACAAAACACAGTAAAAATAAAGTATCTGCATCTTCAAGCCCACAAACTGACTCAAGCCCATCGTTACATGACGATGCTCCGATTCACGTCCAAATCTATGGTTCCAATCAAGATAAAGATAAGATGCGTGTTTCAGATCCTGTTGTTCCAGTAGATGTCAAACATATTAAACCGAATCAGTCACAGACTTGTTCAGGTGTTTCTGTCGGTAACATCAAAACAAAGCACAGCAAAAAGAAAAGATCAGCAAGTTCAAATCCACAACGTGAATCAAGTCAATCGTCAAATGAAAGTCCTCCGATCCATGTGCAAGTATATGGTTCAGTTAATCAAGATAAAGATAATATAACTGCTTCGAATCCATCCCTTCCAGTAGATGTCAAACACGTTAAACGAGATCGTTCACAGCCTTGTTCAGGTGTGTCTGTCGATAACATCAAAACAAAACATCTCAAAAAGAAAAAATCAATATCTTCAAATCCACAAACTGAATCAAGTCCATCGTCACGTGAAGATGCTCCGATTCACGTCCAAATCTATGGTTCTGTTAGTTAAGACAAAGATAATACAGGTGTCAAACATATTAAACGATAATCTGAATATTTTCATATTATTTTGAATATGTTTTTTTTTGTAAAAAGATGTTTATAGCAAAAAAATAAGAATGACGCATTTATTGCGCAATAACGAGAAATTTTTATCATATAAAAACAGGGTTAACTCGAAGTCAGTTATCGAACAGTAAAATGAATTTTATTGTGCATCCATCGTATGTTGACCAATGTCAAAGTTTTGAATTGATTTTATCAAAATTAACATTGGAAAATATGAATAAACTTGTTCAACCATATGAATACGAATGTCTTTCATTCCAACGTTTGCAAACATCTGGACGTGTCAATTTAATTTTCAATCTAAAATGTCAAACGAAAACTCATTTACCTATTGAATTCATCTTAAAAGTCTGTAATCCTCATTGTTATTGGACAAAATATCGTACGAAAAATGAAGTCTATGCAATGAAATATCTATTTGAACATACAAACATTCCTATTCCGAAAATACTTGATTATTCCGATGATGTCAATACAAGTGTCTTATCTTGTGAATATATTCTCATGGAAAAAATCAATGAACCTACTTTAGAATCTGTTATTGATCAACTATCCGACGAAATTTTAATTCAAATTGCATTGAAAATAACGGATTATGTTCAACAATTACGACAAATAAAATTCTCACATATCAATCAAATTGGTTCGTTTTCTAGTCGAGAGATGTTACTTGGTGGAACAATTGAAGATGGTCCTATCCTTGGACCTTTCAAGAATTTACAAGAATATCTAATCAAACATTTGCAATGGAGTATACGAAGAATTCAAACTGATGAACAATTAAATCAACTTGCAAATCATTTAATCGTTTCATTAGAACAAATCATTGAAATTGCTAAAGCAGATCCAAATCTACTCAATGAACAAATTCAATATCGTTTTACTCACACAGATTTAAATTCATCGAATATTTTTATTGATCTTAAGACGGGACAGATCAAAGCAATTGTCGATTGGGAAAAATGTGCAATGACATTTAACGATCAAGATATTGAATTCTTTTCCGGATGGTTCGATGATCAACAAAAAGAACAACATTTTCAATCGATTCTTCATCAACACCTATCGTATTCTCAGTTATTCAAAGAAAAATGTGTTACACAGAACATCAAATCTTATTTAGATGTTATGTATTCGGCAATGTATGCAACTTTTTACAGTTCAACATGGTTTGATTGTGAACAAACAGTGATCAAACATATCAAATATTTTTTTGAAGAAACTGAAAATGCGATTTGTCAATTCAAACAGCACTTTATTCAGTCAAAGGGCAACATAAATGAATGTGTAAACGAATAAAAAGCAAGAGCGAGTGCATGTTCACATTCATTCAGAAGTCAATCTATAGGAGAAAAAAACACTTCATTTTAGTTTAACAATATTAAACCTATGTGTTATTTGCTAAAACATAACATTAAAAGGTCATAAAATGCGAAGATATCGAACTGTTTCATCTACATCGAAAATAAAACATTAGCCTACGGGCGAAATATATAAACACAGTGAAAAATGTTATTTTAATGATCATTAGATATTTTCAATTCAGTCAATATTTGGTTCAAAAATAGTAATGTCATCAGTTTTTTATATTCCTCATTCAACAACTGAAGATGAGCATTGTCAAATCTGTGGAGATTTAGCATCAGGCTGGCATTGCGGGTATTTTCTATTTTTTTTTATATCGAATGACAGCTAATGTTTAACTTCTAGAGCGATTACTTGTGAAGCATGCAAAGTAGATCAAATTCGAATTCAAATTGACAAAGACAATTGTTTGTTTATTTAGAAATTTTTCCTTCGTTCGATTTCAACAGTCGATGCAAAGAAAAAATACAAATGTCAAAAAGATTTATCTTGTCTCATTACAAAACGATCGAGAACTCAATGTCAATTTTGTCGATTCGAGAAATGTTTAGCAGTTGGAATGAAATCTCATGGTTTGTTCATTATTATTGTTTCTATTCACTGTTAAAATATCAATTTTAGAATTAGTAGGTCCGAAAACTGAAGATTTGTATAGAAAATTACCGTGTCTTGTTTGCGGTGCATCAGCATCAGGTATTCATTTCGGTGCTGTGACATGTGAAGCTTGTAAAGTAAGACACATCAACGAATCATCGATGATAAACAATTACGAATTTGTAATGAAAAATAAAAAGGGATTTTTTCGTCGATCAATGAAAGAAAATGCTCCTGAACGATATCAATGTGCCGAAAATAACAATTGTCAAAATCTTTCAATGTCAAAAATCACGTGTCGAGCATGTCGATTTGCAAAATGTATTCAAGCAGGAATGTCCATGAATGGTTCGTTTCTATCAAATACTTTTTTTCTGAATAAACATTTCGTTTAGCGTCTCGAATTGGTCGTCAATCGAATTTGTTTAAAGAAAGGTAAATACGACTAAAAATGAAAAGGATTTCATCAATCAATTCAATGTTAGTATTCGACAATTACAAAATGGTTCAAGTTCGATGGCATCGACAACAGATTCAGCTCGAATAACTTCAATGGCTAAGCAACGAAAACGAAAACGAAAATCTGGAAAAAGTTTTGCATCGAACACTGAAATTGATTTTGGACTTTCACAAGAAACAAAAGATTTCGTTCGAAAAGTTCACCACGCGTATGAAATCTATTTGAAGGTATTTGCGTGTTTTTGTAACAAAAGCAAAGATAAATCGATTGATAAACATTTTCAAATCGTTTTATTTTCGCTTTGATAAAATTTCATTTTCTAATATCAGGATTTACCCGAATGTATTCAACATGATACTGTTTGGCATACAATCGTATCGCAAATGATGATCTACGCCGAAGTAGTTATGCATTTTTGCCAAAAAACAATTTCGAGTAACAAAAAATCGATTCGTCTATTCTCTTTCACGACCTATACGGTGAAAGAGAATAGACTCAAAAAACACGATTTTTATCAACCGAAAATAATAATTTGTTTCTTTTGAAATAGATTTTGCTAATCTGCATGAGAAATACGAGATCGTATCGTCATGTATCAATTCAATTATCATGATATGTTTATCAAGAAAATCAGCATGGAATTATTGGAATGCTGATTTCAATATTTTAAATCAATTGAATTTACATATTCCACAATTAGCCGAAATTGAAAATATATTTCGATCATTCGAGTCGAAATTACAAAATTTTCTCTTAGATGAAAACGAAATTTCTCTTTTAATTTTCATGATCATCACTCGAACAATGAATGAAGAAAATCAATCTTGGTCAACATGTCAATTCGAATGTGTTCAATCATTTTCCGAATATACTCAAGCTCGTCGAATGAATACAAATGGTCAAATGTCATTTGAATTCTACGATCTTATCTTTCTTGTTTCACAATTTCGCGCATTAAATCGTCGTGTAGCTAAATGTCTAACCAGTCTTCCTTGGCCATATGTTGGCAATTTACCTTCATTTTTCTATGACATCTATTTTCCCGTTACTCGATACTATTAACATATGATTACTGTTTTCTTTTCTTTTCTTCTTGTCTCATATCTGCACGTGTTGAAAAATAGTAAATAAATGATAAGAATCTTTTCGACTGATAAAAGAAGGGTGTGAAATCGAAGCCTATTTGTTTTTTTTTTGTTTCGAAAATGAATACAATGGATCGTTCTAATTATCCATCGATGGCAAACGAAATATCGATGTGGAAACGTGATTATACACCTGGACCGTTGACACAAGAAGAGTTTTGTCAATTTTTCGAAGATGGTTTTGTTATGAAACATGATTTATTGAAACGTGATCAATTAGAAAGTGTTATCAAATCGATTGAGAACGTTGTTGATGAATTAGCACGAGATCTTTATAAAGCTGTAAGATTTCATCTTTGTCTTTGATATATTCTCATGGTCGCTTTTTGTATATGTGAATGAAAAGGGTAAAATCAGTGATTTAAAAGAAAACGAAGGTTTCTATCAACGTTTAACAGCAATTGATGCTCAATTTCCAGGTGCTTCTGTTCTTCTTCATAAACGTGGTATTTTACCACCTGAAATCGCTTCATTATGGTCATGTGATACACTACTTAGTATTGCTAAACAATTACTTGGACCAGACATCGCTGGACATCCTGTTTGGAATTTACGAACGAAAGTACATAAGATATATTTTGTTTTATCGGATAAAAATGATGTAATTTAGGTTCCAAATCAAGAACAAGCTACTGTTCCATGGCATCAAGATACTGCTTGTAACGCAAGAATCTTTTTTGTTCTAATATAAACTGTATTTTCCTATAGATTTAAATAAAGAATGTTGGAATGTTTTACAAGTAACAGCATGGATTCCATTATTGGATGCCAACAGAGAGAATGGTTTTCAATTTGAAAAATTTCTTTTTCTTTGAAATTTCGAAATTTCTTTTTCAGGCTGTTTACAAGTTTTACCCGGAGGACATCGTTTAGGTCGAACTTGTAAACATAATTGTTGTGCAGGTGGTACTTGGTATGTTGAATTACCTGTTGAAGAAATGGAATCATCATTAGGCACGCCTGTCAATGAGAAAACAATTGTGACATGTGAAGTACCATTTGGTTCAGTTCTGCTTTTAAATAATTTAATTCCACATAAATCAACAGAAAATTATAGTCAAAATATTCGATGGAGTTTAGATTTGCGATGGTAAACACGAATTAGTTTGCATTCGAAAAAGAAATAATTGTTTGTTTGTTTTTATTTCTATAGGCAAAAACCAAATGAACCCAATGGATTTTATGGTTTGAAAGATAGTATTTTAATGGCAAAAGGCGACGATCCAAATTTTAAACCTGATTGGGACGAATGGTCGAAAATTAATCGATCGAAATTACAAGAAGCTGCTGTTGAAGAAGCGATTAAAAATCAAATTGAAGAATTAAGAGAAAAACAAGAAGATGATCCATTTGATACAACGATTTCTGGACCGTGGATGCATAATTGGCCTATTGTTCATCATAATAAACATACTGCTAAACTAACACATAATGTTTCAACATGGCACAAATCATAAACAAATTTGTTTATTTATTGAAATTGCAAAAATACATGAGGAGAAAGAGAAAAAAAATTATTTTTTATTGTCTTGATTTTGTGGAAGATTCGATGCAGTTAATGATGAAGGATTGATATCTAATCCTGCTACTCGATAGCCAGCTGTATTTGAACTCGGAGATGTTTTGCCGGGATCTTGTGTTGCTTGCCATTGAGACGAAGATGAGCCTGGACCGACATAAGCTGGACGCATTTTGTAAACTAACGCAAAAACTATCGTATTCTCTCTTTTATCGGTAATATAATTGTAGGAGGACAGTTATTGTCAGCAGAACATTAATCATATCTTATCTCAGAGAAAGTTCGAGTAAACGTCATGTTTTGTTAGAAAATATTCTTTTCCTAATATTTAATGTTACTCTCAACATCCTCAAAGGTTAAAAATAATTGCAGAAACTTTCGAACAGACGCGTTTTTCATGTTCAAAATCAGTTATTTAGTCAAGGAAATACGTCAAACAACTAAATTTGAGCAAAAATAAAAACTCCTCTTCATTTTAATTTGTATTTAACGTTTAGCAAGTCATTACAGTGAAATAAAAAAAATGTTTTTGGTCAGTTTGATCTTCTTGCATTTGATCAATGCTCATCCTCAATTGAATCTTTATTATACAGATGAAGTATATCAAGATGACAATGGATTTTATCATGACTGTTTACGCGTAGTGGGAATGACGGACTACGCTGAGACAAAAGTGGATATGGAAAATTTGTTCTATTGTCTTAGTGAATCTTCATCACAGTTTCATATCAATATTGATGAAAGTATTTCAAAGTTTACATTTGATGAACTTAAACAGAAGAATATCTCTGTTGAACAGTTGTTTCATTGGTCAGCATCTATTGATCTTATTGAAAATTATCAAATTTATTTGAACAACATTTCATTAACATTTGTAAATCAAACATTTTACAATTGTTCTTTACCAAGATTTGGATCACAATGTCAATATGAATTGGTCTCTTATCCGTTCGATTATCACGAATTAACATTATACAATTTAATTCAAGAGTCTTTTCGTTTGGATTTCGGATACACGCAGATGTCGACCTGTTATGTTCATTTGCAATGTGATTATGGTACAAAATCAATTTGTTTAGATTGGACAGATATTTGTAATGGACAGATTAATTGTTTGAATGATGGAATCGATGAAAAAGATTGTTGGCAACTCGAAGTAAATCGATGTAATGATCACGAATACCGATGTACAAATGGAATATGTATACCATACATCTTTTATGATGATAAGACACATACTTCTGATTGTCTAGACGCGAGCGATTATCTCTCAATTGGGAGATCGTCGACAATTCATTGTACAGGTGATTACTATGTAGGATTTCGATGTCCTGATAGAATTTGTGGTAATGAAATTTTTACAGATTCTTGCGAGATAGGTCGAGATAAATTAATGTATGATACCCAACAATTAGTTTCTTCCAATACAACATCTGATCATTGTTGGTTAGCTGCCGTATGTTTCATTAATAAACCAAAACCAACTGATTCAATTTGTCAAACATTTTGTGAACACAATTCATGTTTAGATATTATTCAAACTAATTGTTCTGATCTCATATTTTATCCTAATTTTCCCGTTTTATTTGGAAATATTTATTTCGCTTATAACAAAACTGATGCACCTTATTGGAATAATATGTCTTCTAAATTTGTTCATATGTGTTATCAGACGAATGATTATGATTCATTTTTTATGAATATAGAAAAAATATCATTTGGAAGTACAATATGTGTTCGTATTCAACAAATTATGTCAATTGATAGTTGCAAGTCTACTCTATCAAGACAATCGTTGCATGATTGTATTTTAGTTGATTTAAAAAGTTTGTTAAAACAATATCATCGTCCTTATAAATACAACAATGAGATTTGTAATCGAACTCAAGTATATCAATGTTGGAATTCTTCGAAATGTATTTCAATTTATCGT
>Ga0209914_1000455_pt1 | contig 53998 bp, 46 predicted proteins | sample ThiBiot_500_plan_FD_183949 | JGI IMG/M metagenome (GOLD analysis project Ga0209914, IMG submission 183949) | Wastewater bioreactor microbial communities from Cape Town, South Africa - Thiocy_cont_500_plan (SPAdes) | ecosystem: Engineered > Bioreactor > Thiocyanate-remediating > Anaerobic-Aerobic...
TATGCATAGTTATGCTTGGATTTACTTCATAAACACTTATTTAACATTTCCAGAGAGATTGAACACTAAGTTCGAAATAAAACCTTATGCGCCCATTTCGCATAGCTTATGTCCCCCCGTCCTTTATGTTTTTGCAAACGAAGTTTATTCACTTGAATTTTTTTTCTTTGAATAAATCTGATTTTGGAGCTTATAAAATCTGAAATGAATAACATGATATTTAACATATCGTTTTTTCATGGGGATACATTCTTCTCCTTTTTCTTTCATGACTCACTAAGGAATTAAGTTGTCGTTTTCTTTCACATATTTCTAAAGATAGAAAAAATTCCTCTGATTTCTTTCTTTAAAGGAATAAATTGTCAGTTCATGTGTAGTTGAATAGTTTTTTGTCAATCTTACATTCCGCTATATCAGTATCTATCATAGAACAATGTATATGCATGATAAAATGGATTGCATTCATTTAAAACGAAAGAATTCACATTTTAACATATTCTATCGTTTCATTTGGTGCAAGTGGAAAATATCTTCACGTATTTTTCACTATTTTCAAGGACGGCGCATTCATTAACTGATAAACGAGGATCTAGTCCTTATTCTACTGTATCTATAATAAGAATTCAGTAGCTTCGTGTTTTATATCCAGGGTTCACTGATTCGATAATAGTTTTTCTTCATTTTCGAAAAAATATATGTTCCTTCCCTAGATGAACTTTTTTAAGCAAGCGCTGGCAAATCTTGAGTTTCTTGAGCCTGATTGTCCTGTGCTATGAGTAACGGATAATATGATTGGTTTTTGAAAGGAAATATTATAAAGATAGACTGTTAAATTATAAAGGAGAAAACTAACAAAGAATTTATTTAAACTATCTGATGATACGTGGCACATACGCGCATAGCGAATAAAGCAAAGCTAGTAATGTAAACAAACAATTGTTTAGAAAGATCGCACTCGGTGCATACAGATTCAATCCTATGCAGACGTTTGGTATCTTTTCTTTCTATTTCAGATGCGTGAGGCAATACTAAAACGCCGTTTGCATTCCAATGTTAAACGAGAATGGCGCTTGCGTAGACAGAAAAACAATATTCAGAAGGTTCTTCAATCGGTACGTGTTGTACAACAGAATTTTTTTAATTAACTCTCGATTTCTGTTAGATAAATATATTTGAAACGGCACATTCTAATAATGATCAGGAAAAAATACCTTTATATCGTGAATCCGAACTCGTCACTAATGATTGTATGAATCAACATTCATCTCCAGATTGTGTTTCTTTAGAGAGAGAGTTCGAACCTGATTTTAAGGATGTTAAAAATATTATCAATGAAACTTATGATAGTAATCTGAACGGTGATGAAGATATAGATCTTGAAGACTTTGTCAATGAAATAAATAATGAAGATCATAACAAAAAATTCCATTATACAATGGAAGTCCAATCTCCGTTTATGATGCTTGTATACATTTAATACGATTGGCACATTTGATGAATCTAAACAAAAATCGTCTACAAATGCTGCTCAAAGAGCTTTGCTTTTTTTCCCTTCAGACTGTCGTCTTCCAAAAACAATCTTCATGTTATTCAAATTAACCGATAATGATGATCATGCCAAGGTTTACTAACAGCAAACATTTTTTTTCTCTAAATATTTATGTTTGATTTGAAAGATATCTACTCGTTGTGTAACAAACTAGATAATTCAAAATGCTCGAAGACATGCGATTTCAATGGAAAATATCGATCTTATTCTCACGTTGCTGAATTGACCATTATGAACATTCAACGTGAGATCAAACGAGTGGCCGAGCGTCACATTAATCTCATCAATGAATATCCAAAACAAGCTGCACATTTATGTCCTTCTGATCATATCAATGGTACGACCCTTAATCACAAAAGGCATGTATTGGATATGACTTTTTTAGGCAATATTTGCCGTCAACTTCCTTCGAATAAGAATCAACATAACATCACCATTATCTTACATAGTGATGGTGCTCCTGTTGTCGACGTTTCGAGTAAATATCATGTAAAATCAGCTGAGTATTTTTCAGTATTAATCTTCTTCAGAAATGTAAAAATTATTCTGACTAACCTGTTAACTCTGCTGTTTTAATCATTGGTGAAATTGTTAACACAGAAATAAATTGATTTGATGCAAACATCAATTAATCTGTTGCAACTTCTTCACAAATCCAAATGTGCTTTACCGTTTTTCGTTTCATATTGCAATAAACAATAACATAGATAACTTGATAAAGTTTATATTGTTATGATGATTTCTTAATATTTAGATAAATCGATATGGCCAGTTCCAGTACGAGATCGAAAATCTGCTGTGATGATCTTTGATGCTTGGCTTGCAACAACAAAGCCACCACGTGATAATTTACTTCTCCCGATTATTGCATAATTGGAAATACTAATGAAATCAGATATAATTTTGAAACAGACTGATGGTAATATTTTCGTTTTCTTGATGCTGATGTAAAAATCTTACGATAGGATCTACTATGTCGTACAACATCCGTATACAACAAGCAATTTTTGATCTTCCAGCTCGAGCACATTTTCTTAACATTGTTCAATATAATGGATACGACGGATGCGGTGATTGTTGTATAAAAAGTAAGTATTTGTTTTAGTATGAATCTTCCATTACAATCCTTGTGCTTCTAGGAGTGGCAATTGGAAAACAAGTGTACTTTCCTTTTTCCAAGAAACGTGAGATACCGAAAGATCATCAATTTTATTTGAGAAATGCAAAATTTGAATCTAATCGATCAATACAAGGTGTCAAAGGTTCTACGCCGTTATCGAGTATTCTTTTACTGCCGTATCAAACACCATACGATTCAATACATTTGATATATCACAGGCACATGAAAACTTTATTAAAATCATGGAAAGAGATGTTTTCTAAAGACGTGTTCGAAAATGGTTCGGCGTTCTTATCGAAAGTTATTCTTCCACACTCTTTCAAGTACCAATTCTTTTCATTATCTGACTTTTCTAATTGGAAAGCGAAGATGTTACGCGACTTTCTTTTATGTTTCGCCTTTATTTGTGATTAACTTCCTTCCAAATGATTATTCTGCGCACTTTCTACTGTATTATACTTTCGTTAAAGTGCTGTATTTTTTTACGGATGAAAAGCAGCTGCTTAATATTGACAATTTATTTTCTTTATACCACGAATCTCTTTCCCGTCTTTATTCAAAACGTTCAGAACTCGCAACCGTACATTATCACACACATCTACTTTCACAAGTCTTTTCTCATGGTGCATTATGCTTCACATCGTGTTTTTCTCGTGAATCATATTTCGCACAAGTATTAAACTGGTGCAAAGGCACAACGCATGTATTGAATCAGATGGTTATTTGGTACAATATTTCTCAAAATATTCATAAATCCGGTTCTGTTTCTGTTTCAGATATTTTTTCAAAAGAATCTTTTTCTCCGACTTTTCTCGATAAAAATTTTATTGCTACTGTCCAGTATGACTTTGTTCTATCTTTGAAATCATTTCACGCATCACCATCTGATTGTGTGTTCTTCTCTCGAAATTGTCGTGGCTTCGTTTGTTTCCATTCGCTGTGTTATACACGTCGTGGTTATGCAGTCAGTCACTTTGTGTCTATCGAATCCCTATCATGCTCAAAAAAATAAAGTGTGCTTTGCATCGTCAATATTATGCATTTGTAAAAGTTTATCCATGTCTTTCACGAAATTTGCTATCTATGTTGAGTCGATCCGTTCCACCCTTAGTGGAAAAAATCATTGACTCGTATTTTCGACTGTTCGATGAAACCGCATTTTTCTTCAGAATAGTGTTGGCGTCAAAGATTACCAAAAAAGCTATAAAGATTCCAACACTTGAAGATAATATTGCTTCGTTTACTACTGTTGAGTTTGATTTTGAACATGATTAAACAATCTAAACATAAAGTTTCCTATTCATGTGATCATTTATATTGACTTAAAAGTTTTTATTTTATTTTATTTATTTCAGAATTTTTTCAGTAATTTCATGGAACGACCGCAAAGAATACGAAAACCAAATTCACGTTACGATCCAAATATTTATATTCTCGCTTCTTTTCCGAAACATCAAGTAACTATCGATCCGATAAAGGAACAAAATGGTACTGTTCGATCTTCTGGCTTCGTTCAACCAGTTGGCATTATTGCCGAAGGTAAATTAATTTTTATATTTTCTACATTAAAAATTTTTTTCGGCATAGGCAGTCGTGATACGGGCAGTGAAGATGAACGAATTGATGATGGCGATGTTTATCCAGTTGAAGATTACTCGAAGAAAGAAAATAATCAGAGTTTTATAACCACAAGCGGTAAAAAAATTCTTTCATAAAATAAATTGTTTTTTTCTCTTACTAAGTAAATTCATTTTAAATCACCTGATGAATGTTTGAAATTAAGATGAAACGCGTCGTGGTATTCTTTTAATTTAAACTCACTCCTCATTCTTCTCATTCAGTTGCTTGAAATCAGTCTTAATTCCTTTAAATGATCGAATTTTGCATTCTGACTATTGATGTGTAACATTACCTATATCATTACATGCATAAGTTTAATTCACACTTGCACCATATACATGAAAAAAAAACCGCATTGAAACATAACGAACATTAGTCATTTCACTGAATAATAAAAAAATAAAAGTAATCATGGCTTTTTTTTTCTTGTTCTATCGATAACAAATTTGAAACCTTACCTTATGGTCCAATAAAACAACAGAGAATGAAAAATAAATAATGGATGAGACTCTCTTAACTGGCGTCAGTACAAAAATTATATCCTAGTTCCTTCAATCCTTTTAGCCCTTCTAGCCTCTTTAGTTCTTTTACTCTCTTTAATGCATTTGGTTCTGTAACGCTTTCTAGTCCTTTTAGCCTTGTTAGTTGTGCAGTTCTCGCGGTTGCTTGATAGTTTTTCATATAATACATGATATAGATCACTTCCAAAAAAGATGCCTGGCTAAAACTAATAATGAAGCTGTATTTAAAAAGACACAGTTTCAAATAAAAAACTATGAAATGAATAGACCCTCAACTAAAGACACTAAAAGGACTAAAAATAGCCAAAAGCATCGAAGGAACTAGAAGCAGTAAAACGACTGAAGGAACTAAACAAATGAGGTTGTTATGTGTAGTAATTGCAGGTAAATGTGTGACCATTCGATAGGAAAAGTAGACCGGGATAACTTTAATTTCTTGTGGACCTCTCTCCTTTTCCCACGGTGACAATTTTGACCGCTCGATCCATACATTTCCGACAGAAATTCGCACAAAAGGTGCCGTTTCCAGTCGAAAATCGTTAGAAAATGCCAAGAAGGTGATACATGAATTTGGTAGTCGTATCTCGTTATCGAGTTTCCTTGTGGAAATCAGTCTCTACTACTCACGAGAGAACACCACGAACTGATCGATTGCTTTTTAAATTTTCGTAATAGCAATTTGCAGAGCTTGTTAAGTTATTAACTGATATAATAATTGTTCGGGTCAACAGTGCGGCTATAGAGTAAGTTTCTGATAATCAAAGTTCCATTAACCTGTCCGTACCCGGGAAAATATCCCAATGCCAATTTTCGTATTCGCCAATTGGCAAAATGATATAGATTACCGGAGATGTATTCTATAGCCACATTGTTGGCCCGAATGATTATCATATCAGTTGATAACCCAAAAAGCTCTACAAACTGGCAGGATTAAAATTTAAAAAGCAATTGATCAGTTCATGACGTTGCTTCATCACTCTGAGTCCCTTTCTCATTGTTCATCCTGCGTTTTCCCATAGTATTTTTAACAGAAATCATATGTGTTAAACTTGAAAGTTGAAAATGTCAACTTTTAAATTGGACACTATTGGAATGGAACGGGAGCGCGACACCTCTAGGACGAAACATTCTACGCAACAGAAGAAAACGAGAAAAGGGTAATATTGTTCTAGACGACAAAACAGATGTTCGTAATTTTCGATTGATGATTATATTCATCATTCACAGTAATATGGACTTAAGAAAATCAAAAGAATTCGTGTCTACAACACCAGACTCGGATAACATTCAATCGAGACGGCGATTTATTCAAAATTTTCTGATGATATTGTTGGATACTAATAATAGTCTAGCCAATGTAGATTCTCAGAACACATTGCGACAACTACGACTTTCAGCAAACGATGTCTATGTATTCACACAACGCGATGAATGTGTCGATTTCCTTACTGAAGTTGATGACAGAAAAGTGTTTCTCATTGCAACGAGTCCTATGAGCCAGCAAATGATACATTGCATTCATGATATTCCACAGCTTGTTGGCATTTACATATTTTGCAACAACGAAACTCAAAACAAAGGATGGAATAAGATTTGGAACAAAATCAACTTCGTGAAGCATTGCAGTTAGCCATTAAGCAGATCAACCAAGATGATATTTCAGTAAGTTATATTCCCATGAATACAGAAGATTCCACTTACAATCTCGATCAATTAGAACCGTCATTCATGTACAGTCAAATCTTCAAAGAAATTTTTCTTGAGATGAATCATGATGAGAAAGCTATCAACCAGTTTGTTGAATTATGGCGTCGCGAATCCAGCCAAAATGCAATCGCATTGAACATCATCGCTGAGTTTGAACATGACTATCGTCCACAATCAGCAATTTGGTGGTATACTCGGGAATATTTCATCTATCACATGCTTAACTGGTCTCTGCGCACACTCGAATCTGACGTAATCATGAAAATGGCTTTTTTCATTCATGATCTCGATCGCCAACTTTGAGAAACTCCAGAAAGTAATAGGTGGTTTAATGTCGTTTAATAATTTCTTATCTACCACTGAAAATCGACATGTTTCTACTGGTTTTGCCGAAAGTGCATCCACTGTAAACGACATGGTTGGTATTCTCTTTCAAATGTCCATTGATTCCAAAATCAAATCAGCACCTTACGCCTCCATCCAGCATATGAGTTACTTTAACGAAGAACAAGAAATACTTTTCTCGATGCATACTGTTTTTCGTGTCGGTGAAATCAAACAGATAGGCAACAATAGTTCCCTTTGGGAGGTACAACTGACTCTTACTGACGATAAAGATCCGCAATTGGTTGCTCTCATCGAACGAATACGAATGGAAACTCAAGGACCTACTGGATGGCATCGAATAGGTACGCTGCTATTCCAAATGGGTCATTTCAATCAAGCTAAAAACCTTTACAATCAGTTACTACTGCATGCTAGGAATGATAAAGATCGAGCACATATCTATGTTGTACTTGGAAGCTTGAAAAATAATCAAGGACAATACAAAGAAGCAATTTCACTTTACGAATAAGGTCTCAATATCATCCGTGACGTTTCTCCGAATGATCATAATGAAACCAGTAATTCCTATAATGATATTGCTCTCGCATATTACTGCAAGCATGATTTCCCAAAAGCTCTTGAATTTTATCAAAAAGCAATTGATACATTAGAAAAATATCTGCCTCCGAATAGTCTAAGCGCAGCTGTTTGCTATAACAACATCGGTTTGGTGTATAGCGACATGGGTGACTCTGCAACAGCACTTGAGTTTTACTTCAAAGCACGTAAAATAAAAGAAGAAGTTCTACCTTCAAATCATTCATTTTTGGCTCATTCCTATGATAACATCGGTTTAGCTTACTGCAACATGGATAGATATTCGGAAGCGCTTGAATTTCATGAAAAAGCTTTTAAAATAAGAGAAACAATTCTGCTCCCGGATCATCCTGATTTTGCGAACACTTTCGCTAGCATTAGCGATGTATTTTACCAGATGGATAACAAGAAAGTCGGGAAAGAATTTTTCAGAAAAGCGAGTAAAAGACACGACGAAAGCTTCAATAGACCTTACCCTGTTTTACCTATCTCCGACAACATCGATCAAATTTATAACAGTATAGATGATGACTTGAAACAGATTGAATTTCATGTTAACGATCTGCCTTCTGATCATCCCTCGTTGGGAAAGTTGTATAGCAATATCGGTGAAGCATATAACGACATTGGCAACTACCCAAAAGCACTAGAATGTTACGAAAAAGCGCATACAATTCAAGACAAAGCTCTGTTTTCGAATCTTTTCTTACTGGCTACTTTGTATAACAACATGGGTAACTTATCGAAAGTACTTGAATTTTACAAAAAAGCAAATGAAACTTTTGAGAAAGCTCTGCCTCTGAATCATGCTGATTTGGTTGCTTCCTATGACAACATTGGTCTATTTCATAGAAATATGGGTAACCACTCGGAAGCACTTGAATATTATGAAAAAGCCCTCAAGATCAGAGAACAAACTCTGCCTCTGAATGATCTCCTGTTGGCTTCTTCTTATAACAACATAAGTACAGAATATAAATGGATAGGTAATTATTCAAGAGCGATTGAATTTCTTGACAAATCACCCAGATCTTACTGATTGCTTCTACGACATTAGTAATCTATACCACAGCATAGGTAACAAAACAGCCTCAGATGCATTTTTGGGAAAATGTTGGAAAAATTTCAAAGAAAAATTTTGTTCGACTGATCTCTATTCATCTACTTCCCGCAACGTTGCTCAAATATATAACAATGTAGGTGACAACTTGGAACAGCAAGAATTTCATGAAGACGATTCGCTTTCTGATGGTTCCTTACTGGGAAAGTTGTATAGCAATATTGGGGAAGTATATAACGATATTGGCAACTACTCAAAAGCGCATCAAATCTATGAAAAAGTTCTGTCATCGGATCACCTTAAATTGGCTACTTCCTACAACAGCATCAGCGGGGTATATGAACGCATGGGGGACTACTCAAAAGCACTTGACTTTTACAAAAACGCATTGACTATTCAGCAAAAGTCACTTCCTTCGACATATTCACTTATTAAATAGGTGCTGGATAATATTGTTCATTTGGAAGAGAAGATGTAAACTTGACTGTTTTTCTGAGATGAGCAATAAATTCGTTGTCGCAGCTATTCACTCCCACTGGTATTCTCTGCTCTTTTCGATTTCGGCTAAAGAATCTCATCAGACGGCTTTGACTTTGTATTCATTCGAAATGATTCGTAAATCGTAAACAGAATACTTAATTTACAGGGTTGGAAAAAATAATTTGCCAGGGGGGGGGTACCGCTACTATTTCCAATAGGGCATATAATGAATTTTATACGAAAAGAAAGCCCGTGAAAAACGAGGTTTACTGATAGTAAAAGATAAGGATTATGAGAAGTTTTTTATTTGAAAGCCTTCAAAGTTTAAAGAATTTTTCATGAAATAATTTTCAAATAGTCATGGAACATAGAAAAGTGGATTTTTTTCCGGAAAAATGAAAATAGTTTTGCGTTAAGTAAATAAGGTAAAGTAAAAGTAAAGTGCCACCCATACATGCATCTGAATTTATTTATATAAATGCTATCTTTTCATTCGGAACTCTCACATTAAACTTCGTTTTTTTTCTTTATTTTGAAACAGAAGGAAATAACACTTATAAATTAGATAGACAAAAATGATAAGTATTGAGGAATGTATAATTAAAATGTTTACATTTTTGGATATTTTTCAAAAGATGAAATTCAATTGGATCAATCTAAAATACTGGAACTAATAGATGCAGATAATTATGTAATATAAAATTATATAATTGACATACATACAGCAGTTTTCAATATAAAATAAATATCTAAAACAGTAGCGGCAGAATGCACATAACTCTACAAATTAATAATGATTTTTAACATTCGAATAAGAAATATTTATATACAAAATAATACAATACGATGCAACGAAGAAAATAGGCGAAGCAGAAAGATGAAGCGGTCGGATATTTAATTTTTTCCTTTCCAAGTGCTTACCATATTAAATCGAACGAGCCATTCGAAGAAGCGATGTTATGGACGTTGAGTTTTCTATCGAGCTGCATGTGTGAATATTGGAGAAACAAACAATCAGGCAAGAATAAAGTTAGAAGCGAACAGAACGGTAAAAAGAAAAACATTTACAAATAAAGGATAAAAATATTGCCCAAAACACAGTGCATGTCATATGATGACAATCAAAGTACAGCATTCATTTATTCTCTATTATAATTTTGTAGGAAGTGGAATCAACTGAAATAAAAACGTCTGATGCCTGATACCCTATTTAGTCGATATGTTCTCATCCAACAAAAATCTTCTACGTATTAAGATATATATCGAGAGATGTCATGCTATTTCATATGTAAATGACAATTTAAAAAAATCAATATTAGTATGTCAGCGTACTACTGAACACTGATGTCAGTGCAGTCGGTGTTAATGCTTACTGGAACTGAAATTGCATATCCCTAATTTATTTCTTATATCTCTGCTGTTCTTTTTCTTCTTTCTTCTGTTTCCATTCTCTTCTCTTCATAAACGTACATATGTACAAGACGTTTTTTCCTTTTCTCTATCTTTTTCACTCTGATTCCTTTTGTTTTTTTCATACGTCGCTGCTTGTTTTTTGCTTATTCTCTTCAAAATATAAATAAAGTTTTGGCTGAAACTTAACACAGTTCTTAATTCCCAATGAAATGTTATTCTTTCAGAAAAGGGTCAGCGAATCCATCGGATGAGCGCTACTTGTTATGCAGTGTTAAAGCTATCTGATGATGATCTTTGGCAAAGATCGAAACTAGTTGTAGCACACTCTTCTATATAATACTCACCCTCACCCTCAACACACTTATTTATTCATACTTGTGATTCGTTTAGGTTTGTGAGCATCTCTCATACAAAGGTAAAAGTAAAAATAATTTCATAATTCGTCTCTTGAATTTTTTTTTATTTCTATCTCTACCATGCCTAATTAGGCATGTCACATTAATCAGAAAGAAAATGTAAGAGAAAAATCGTGATAACGCTTTTAATATGTATATATATATATCTATTCATTCGTACTTGCGATTCATTTAGGTTTGTGAGTATCTCTCATAAAAAAGTAAAAGTAAAAATAATTTCATAATTCGTCTCTTGAATTTTTTTTTTATTTCTATCTCTGCCATGCCTAATTAGGCATGTCACATTAATCAGAAAGAAAATGTAAGAGAAAAATCGTGATAACGCATTTAATATGTATATATATATATATATATATTCATTTAGGTTTGTGAGTATCTTTTGTATTTCTCATACAAAGGTAAGAGTGAAAATAGTTCCATAGTTCGTCGGTCGAATATTTTTTATTTCTATTCTGCACTATACCTAGTTCATACAACAGTCTATTTTATTTAAATCTGAACTCAAAACCATGAAAGAAGCATTGAATTTCAAAACGAAAGGAGGATATTGGGAGTGTTTAGAAATAAAACATGACCTATATTTTTTATACCCTCTGCTTTTTATAGCGTACAGGTCTTTCCTAATATATCATCATCTAAACTCAATATACCCTACATTTTTATCGAGTGCAGGAATTTATGGATATTCATAAGTCTTTTTAAATATAGAAGAGGACATAATTTGGAACACTCGTAAAGTCGCGCATCCTATAAAAATGGAGGATATATAGAGTATGTATCATAGTATATTTTCTCAATAGTGTCACGTATTCAGGATATCGAGGATGGTAGGGAAGCGTAGTGAAATGCGGCAACTCTTGAGAGAGTCTTAGGCTAAAATTTTAAAAAAATATCACCGAGTATATGTCGCATCTCCTTACACTTCTCCAGTATCGGCAATATCTTATATGTATGATACCCCTCTTATTTCTAAATAGTTGAAATTCTGTCATTTCGGCTGGCAATCAATTTTCTCTAATTATAGCCATACACGAGGATGCAAATGATTGTCAGGGGGTACAATGTGGTTGAAAGAGTATATTTTACTTCCAAACGTCAATTTTTCATTCTGTACACATCATTCGTAGACCAGGCGTCTATTTTTTCCCTGAAACTGTGCCAGACACTGACTGATACTATTTTATCCAGCTTAATTTTAGTTCTCTATATCGACTAATTTCCACTAGAGTTTTTATATTGACTTTTGTATCTTCTTGCTTTGTATGACAAACCAGAGCTCCGGGCTGGGCCGTGGGCTATCAAACCTTAGTACGGCCCAGCCCACCCATGGGTCACTCATGTAATTAAAAATTGTTTTTGCTGTAGCTGTCAAAGTTATTTATTATTGTTATAATTAGAAAAATAAATCAATGAAGACAGTGATGATATACTAGTCGTTGCTGATGAGGAAGACGATAATGTGATTGTTAATAAACGAGGTGATTAATCAAAATACATTTTTTTTGAATGAAATAGTGTACAAATTCAGCGGCTCGACCAGAGTTTTTCAAGCAATGGACAAGCCTCCATTGTATTGAAAAGTAGAACGGGCAAAATAGATGAGAGTTTCTTCGATGGTTAAAACTTTTCGTCCAACAAAGCGCTAATACTACATACAAGATCTTACAAAAAAGGTAGTCATATATTTTTATTTGCCTTTTGTTTGGCCTATGCTATGCTTTAAAAAATCAGCTGTTTTTCAACCATATTGATTTCATCCTCGAACAAACTAACAATTGCAAAGAAAACCGACTTTATCTTTTTTTACTTTTCCTGTTTGATCCTTTTCCTAAAAAAGTATGGTTAGTAGAAAAAAAAAACAATGCTATTTTAGTTAAAAAGTAAATGAAAATTTCACTAGACAAAAATTTACTAATGAAGAATACAATGGGTAACTCACCAAATGAGTTTTCTAACTTTTTATACAAACTGATGTGATTTTTTTTCAAAACTGATCACATATTTTAAAACTGTCTTCATCAAGTTCTTTACTGATAAAAAGAGATCTAAGCATTATCGTTCCTCAAGGCAGGTATTTGTATTTAAAAAGTAGTCTATTTATGGTGGTGATTCCGTCACGAAAATAATCTATAACTCATTTTTAGCCGAAAACAAAACGTATTTGATTGCAAAAATAAGTGATTTAATGCTATTTTTTTTCGCTCTATCCAAACAACTAATTAGCTTTCAACGAACATTGCTATTTCCTTAGAAAGAGCGTCATGGAATCACCATTAGATCGACCAAGTACGTTTTTTCGAAATAAACAGAAACATTGTTTTTCTCGTATGCTGTATTTTCGACATATTCTTAGATATTCAAAAAGACTTTAGTACCTGAGTATTAAATTCTGAAACTGATCTATGACGGATTCCGAGTTATCTTTCAATGTCAGAATTGAAGGTGTTACTTTAGTTGTAATATCTAGCATATACTTCATACTTTCATAAAAAAATTTTTACGTTATCGGAAGAGCGATTTAATATGTTTTTTTTATTGCTGTTTGCCAATGTGATGCCATTTTCTTTATACTTAGTGGTTATAGACAACTTTCTGGAGAAATAGACATTGAAAAAATTTGGTCATTTTTAAAATGTGATTCCGTCACGACGCTTTTTTTATTTGTGGAGCCCAGTTGTTAAATATTTTGAATTAGTTTTTTCTTTATATATATCTATTCATCTAAGCTATAACTTTCATATACAGAAATTTTCAATCACACCCGCAGTTGAGCTAAAGTTTTTAGTTCTTCACACAGCACTCAAAGAAAATAAAATATTTTCAACATTACTTTTGGGTACGCTTAAGAAGTTTTTTTTATTATTTATGACGACAATCAAGTTTGCAGATATATTATCAACTTAGAATCTGTTGATCTCAAATTGTAGAGAAAATTAAAATAGACATAGTTTTAAAACATTCACGTTCTGGTTTCGCATAAAAATAATAGTTATTGTAAAACACTGAAAAGTAGAGGAAATACCTTGGCGGTATATTTAGTGTACTGAATCTTAACGTCATTTTACTGATCTGGAGATTTATTCCTGAGCTTTTGATTGTAAATTCTTGAGCATGATACAAAGCATCTGAAGTTATATCATTGTTTTTTCCTTGGAAAATCGAATAGAAAATTGAAAAACTGTTGAGATTAATCACGATAACTACTCAATCGGTAGTTCCTTTTAGAAATTCTTGATTATTGAATATATGTTCTCACTTTTTGTCTTCTCATAGATTGAACTGCCTCCGATGGATAATAGTATTCAAGTGTCCAATCGTGTCTTTTCTAAACAGACTGTTTCTGTCGATGTAAATGAGAACTTGAACTCGGTTTCAAATGAACACGATACAGGAAACATTAAGAATAAGAATCATAATCGACGAAAGACACGTATAACTTTTAAACCTCCGTATGTATTTCTTCTTTTTGTTTTATATCAAACAGTCTTTATTGCTTTTTGTTAGAAAATATTATCTTTGGCGAGTATTGAATATAATAACGAAGCCGTTCGTTGCATTCTCTATATTCTCAAGTGTAGCAATACTGATCAGTATATTGGTTATTTGTTTTACCGTACCAAAACAAGAAGGTATGTTATTCTTTTTTTTTGCAATCTTCTTATTCAATATGATAAAGACTAGAAATAGGGTCGCTTTTTCAGAAGTATTTCTAATTTTTGATAAACAAATCTCAATGTATTTGCTCAAAAACAGATTATAAAATGAGAAGAAATTTATATCCATCACTACTCTTTCAGTTTTCAACTTGAAATTAGTGCTGACGAGAAAACAACGACACAAATACGAGTTGCTACTATTTTTTTTCCAGAGGAAAGCTTTTACTAAAAAATCGAATGCGATTATTTTTGTCTGATATTTTCTGTCATATGAATCTGATAGTCATTAGTATACGTCGGAGCTTCCATGTTACTTTCATAACTATTACATCAGCAATAAATTTCTTCTAATCAAGAATAAAGTAGTGATTTTGTCACTTAGAAAAGCTAAGATTATGCTATATCATTATTGTATGATGAGACAGAGAAAATTGTACACTACTCTAGGAAAAAAGTGAAACTAAGTCATTGTTCCGCTCCGTCGAAAAATATTAATAAATAATCATAGAGCTACTAAGTTGTTTTCTTATTACTATTGTTTATCATTATTGTCGTTTATTCGATTCCAAAATTCATTAGAAAACAAGAAAATGAGGGAAAAATCAATTTAAGTTGTAAAACTCAAAAAGTTTTGAGAAGATCCTAGTGAGAATACTACTACTCATCAAGATCTGACTGGAATAATCCGATGCTTTTTTAATGAGACATTGTTGAAATTATAATAATTTCGATACAATCAAATGTAGAAAGTAAATCGAAGCAGTTTTTCAGGCTTTATTTAAGTGTTCTTGTGTTATTTAGCCCCAAAATGTGAAGTCAACTTTAGATCAATCGTTCCAAAACCGATAGAATACATCTATGGCCCACGATCTGTTGCCATTGGCGATTTCAATAATGATGCGTGGCTCGATATGGTCGTTGCTAATTCTCTTGTTAACCTTATAGCTGTATATTTTTGGAATAGGAACGATACTTTTTCAGAACCAGTAAAATATACAACTGGTTCTTACTCTACTCCATACATGGTCGTTGTTGGCCATGTTAACGATGATTCTCAATTAGATATTGTAGTTGCCAATTTTGGCACTAACAATGTTGGTATATTTCTTGGATTTAATAATGGATCTTTCGCAAATCAAATACAGCTTTCAACTGCAGCATCCCGTCCAATTGCGATCTGTTTGGCTGATTTCGATAATGATACACTACTTGACGTAGCTACAGCTAACTATGGAGGCGATAGTATAATCATATTCTATGGATATGGAAATGGCAGCTTTTCGAATTCAGTAACATATTCAACGGGTTATGATTCTCTTCCATTCTCTTTGATCGCTGGAGATTTTAATAACGACAATTATTTAGATCTTGCCATTGCCAACTATGGAACAGACAATATTGGTATACTTTTTGGAAATGACAACCGTACTTTTAGAAATCAAGTCATATTTTCAACAAGTTCCGGCTCTCATCCATCCTCAATTGCTGTAGGATATTTTGACAATGACACTTTTCTCGATATCGCTGTTGCTCTTCCGGGAACAAACAAAATAGGGGTACTTCTGAACAGTGGCAACGGAACTTTTACCAATCGAACGATTTATTCTTTCGACAATGCTTCTCCATACTCGATCGGTGCCGTTGATGTAAACCAAGATAAACAAATGGATCTAGTAATCACTAATAAAGGTACTAACAATATAGGTGTACTTATTGGATCTAGAAATGGTACATTCACTATTTCAAAGATGTATTCGACTGGATCTCTTTCATCGATCTCATTCGCTGCGGGTGATTTTAACAAAGACAATCGACCAGATCTCATCGTTATTAGCAATGACACTGCTGCCATAGATGTGTTGTTCGGTGTTTTTTTGGAGAGTTTTTTAGGTGAAACTAGATATTCAACTGGCAGGTGGCCATACTCTATTGCTGCTGGTGATTTCAACAATGACACACGACTGGATATCGTTACCGCCAATTATGGTAATGATGTTAGCATTCTCCTTGGATATGGTGATGGTACTTTTCAAAATCAAACTAGATATTTCACTGGCTATGCGGCATTCTCTGTCGCTGTTGGTGATTTTAACAATGACACTCGACTAGATATAGTTGTTGCCAATTATTATGGTAATGATGTTAGCATTTTCCTTGGATATGGTGACGGTACTTTTCAAAATCAAACTAGGTATCATATTGGCTCTATACCATACTCTGTTGCTGTTAGTGATTTCAACAACGACACTCGACTGGATATCGTTGTCGCCAATTATGGCAGTAATGATGTTAGTATTCTACTTGGATATGGTGATGGCACTTTTCAAACTGATACGAGATATTCAACAGGCTCTTTTCCAGGCTTTGTAGCTGTTGGTGATTTCAACAACGACACTCGACTGGATATCGTTGTCCCCAATACGCATACCGATGATATTAGCATTCTTCTTGGATATGGTGATGGCACTTTTCAAAACCAAATCAGATATTCAGCTGGTTCTTATCCACAATCTGTTGCTGTTGGTGATTTCAACAACGACACTCGACTGGATATCGTTACCACCAATTCTGGTAGCGATGATGTGAGTATTTTCCTTGGATATGGTGATGGCACTTTTCAAAATCAAATCAGATATTCAACTGGTTCTTATCCACTATATGTCGCTGTTGGTGATTTTAACAATGACACTCGACTGGATATCGTTGTCGCTAATGCGTATAGCAATGATGTTAGTATTCTCCTTGGATATGGTGATGGCACTTTTCAGAAAAATATGAAATATTCAGTTGGTTCTCAGCCATACGCTGTCGCTGTTGGTGATTTCAACAACGACACTCGACTGGATATGGTTGTCGCCAATTCTGATAGTAGTGATATTAGTGTATTACTTCAATATGATAAGGGAATTCTTCAAAACGAGAAGAGCTACGCATCGAGTGGTGGTTCTCAACTACGATGTGTTATGATTGCTGACATGGATAATGATACTAACTTGGATATCACCGTTGCTAATTACGCCACTAATAATGTTGGTGTCCTTCTCGGATATGGAAATGGCACTTTTTCAAGTCAAAGTATGCTCAAAATTGCCTCGAATTCTCTTCCGTCAACCATTACCATTGCTGATTTTAATGGTGATACGCAGCTTGATATTGCTGTACCCAATCGTGCCACTAAGCTTGTAGATATATTGCTTGGTAATGGAAAAGCAACATTTACTAGTCAAATAAACGCTGGAATTGGTTCACTTTTCGATGCATATGTGATCGCTCATGGCGATTTTAATAACGACAGACGATCGGAAATTGTTGTGGCATATGATGGTAGTGATAATTTAGACATCCTAGTTGCATACAATAATTTCTTTCTTCAAAACCGAATGACATTTTCAACTATCACTTTTCCAATCTCTATCGCTGTTGGTGATTTCAACAACGACACTCGACTGGATATGGTTACTGCCAATTATTTGAGCGATAGTGTTAGTATTTTCCTTGGATATGGTGATGGCACTTTTCAAAATGAAATCAGATATTCAACTGGCTCTTGGCCAATCTCTGTTGCGGTTGGTGATTTCAACAACGACACTCGACTGGATATCGTTGTCGCCAATCCGTACAGCAATGATATTAGCATTCTTCTTGGATATGGTGATGGTACTTTTCAAAATGAAATCAGGTACTCAATTGGCCCTTCTCCACAATCTGTCGCTGTTGGTGATTTCAACAACGACACTCGACTGGATATCGTTGCTGCCAATTATGGCAGTAATGATGTTAGTATTCTCCTTGGATATGGTAATGGCACTTTTCAAAATCAAATCAGATATTCAACTGGCTCTTCTCCACAATCTGTCGCTGTTGGTGATTTCAACAACGACACTCGACTGGATATCGTTGTTGCCAATTCTCGTAGCAATGATGTGAGTATTTTCCTTGGATACGGTGATGGTACTTTTCAAAGTCAAATCCGATATTCAACTGGCCCTTCTCCACAATCTGTCGCTGTTGGTGATTTCAACAACGACACTCGATTGGACATCGCTGTTGCCAATTATGGCAGTAATGATGTTAGTATTCTCCTTGGATATGGTAATGGCACTTTTCAAAATGAAATTAGATATTCAACTGGCTTTTCCCCAACGTCTATAGCTGTTGGTGATTTCAACAGCGATACTCGACTGGATATCGTTGTCATCAATTCTGGTAGCGATGATGTTAGTATTCTCATTGGATATGGTGATGGCACTTTTCAAAATGATACGAGATATTTAGCTGGCCGTCAGCCATCCTTTGTCGCCGTTAGTGATTTCAACAACGACACTCGACTGGATATCGTTGTCACCAATCCCTGGAGCAATGTCGTGGGTATTCTCCTTGGATCTGTTGATGTAATTTTTGTCAAACAAATAATACTGACATGTGACAATGATTCCCGACCACGATCATTCGTCATCGAGGATTTTAATAATGATGACTACATGGACATCATCGTCGCCAATCCAGGTACTCACAACATTGGTATCTTTCTTGGATATGGCAATATCTCGTTTTCGACTGCAACGACATTTTCCACTGGCACATATTCATCTCCCTGCTCTCTAGCCGTTGGTGATTTTAATGGTGATACTTATTTGGATGTTGTTGTCGCCAATTGTAATTCTAGCAATATCGGTATATTTCTCGGATATGGTAACGGTTCTTTTGGAAATCAAACAATGTATCCAACTGATTCTTATCCGTACTCTGTAGCTGTGGGTGATTTTGACAATGACTCCATACTCGATATCATCGTTGCTAATTATGACGTCAACACTGTACTTGTACTCCGCGGATATCATAATGGTACATTTGCAAACATGGTATTAGTTCAACTAGAATACAGATCTCATCCGTTCTCCGTTGTTGTTGGTGATTTTAACAATGATAGAAAGCTTGATTTTGCTGTAGCGAATAATGGTGCAGATAGTTTAGAAGTTTTCTTACAAACCTGTTAATTTTGTATTTCGAACCTTATTTTCTCTTCTCAACTGCTGCTTTTCAGTGATCAACAAAGTCGAAAATTAAAATAATATGCTTATAAAAACTAATTTGAAAAATCGTAGAGTTAATTTTGCCCACGCATTTCATGTTATTTTATCTGAAAATTAAACATTCTTCAGGGCTTCTCAATACAATTATAAGCATAAGATGCCTAATTCGAATTCGAATACAAATAGAAATACATAAAAAAAGCTATTTTATTGTAACAGCCAAAGATAAAGATAAACATTCTTTTATTTATAAATTTATAGATGACTACATGTATATAGCTCGACTTTGATTCTTATATGAATGTATAATTGAACATTGATATCATAGAGTTGTGTCACATATTTATTCACAATAAAAGCTTTCTCGTGAAAAAACCATTTCCATATGTTAAATAGTCATGAAATGGAATAAACAAATTGAAAACAACATGAGTAACGTTGCTATTTACCTGTATCATACTGTACTCTCTTTGTAATTTTGGTTGCATATCATTAAGAAAGAACGGAGTCAACATTTTCACATGGTCGAGAAAAATAAAACATGTCTTTGTAACTCAGAATAACTTCTGCATTCAACATATAACAATCTTGAAAACTAATCTGATATACGTTTTCTGTGTATACGACAGACAGATGAACAAATGTAAGAAAAGAATCCATTTTTGGATCTTTATACTCATGTTATGAAGGTAGTCACCTATTGTTTTAAATATATTTGTCTTGAAATCCAGAGCAAGCAATTCGCACGACCGAATTACGATAAATTATGGTAGGATCTAGCTTGGAACTATATTTCTTATAAACTCGTACCCTCAAACCGTGTCTTTTGAAAGATATAAATGCAAATGATATATGAAATTTAATACTTGTACATTGCATGCTATTATAATTACACATAACATTAGATACAAATAATAAATACATTCAGATCAGTTTTGTTTTCTTCGTTCATAATTATTAAGAAATATCATCTATCAAATAAATCATAAATATAACAAAATCGAAAGAAATTATTGAATGAATGTTTTAAAGAGACTTCAAAATAACAGAATAGATATGACTTTTGTAGTTAAATTTTCCACCTGATGCAATGTACTTTAATGATAATTTTGATTAATAGTTTTTAACATTGCAGAGTGTGTGATTTTTAATTCTTGTGTTAAGTAGAGGTTTTATAATTTAACTGCTCATTTTTATTTTCATACATTTTGATGGTCTACCAATAGAATTGAAATTACAAGTTGAATCAAAATTAAAATTATTAACAAAAATTTGTACCATTATTTATAAAACATAATAATAAATATTCTGTGACCGAGAAATTATTCCCTCGACTGTAAGGAGGGTCATCTGAAAAAAATTCGTTTGTTTGTCTGTCTGTATCGGGGTCACGGAGTCCAAATTTGAGTACAAATCGGGTTCAAAAGTAAAAAAACATCGATTTAAGAAGCCACTAATAGTGGTCAATGATGATGGAAAGTTTGTCTGACCCTAGATAATCGAAGTCGGAGAATTTGGAATTTGAGTATAAATCGGGTTCAGAGGTCAGAATAATATCGACTTTAGTAACTCCTAATAGATGACAAATGACAGTTGGAACTTAATGGTACTCTGGATAATCCAGATCGGCGAGTTTGAATTGATAGGTAGATATTCAAAATTTGGAACTGGTTATTGCTCATTAGAAGATTCGTATTTTGGAAAAACAGAGATTTTTCTATGATGTGATTATGTTAAATCCGATATGGCGTTTCCGACTCTATTGTTGTGTTTAGAAAACTAAAAGTAGTCCTTCTCAGATATCTATAATCATCTAGACCTAGATATTCGATAACTACCTATGCTTGAGTCGAAAAATGTGGCAGCTCATGTCGGAAGTGGCGAACCGTAGGGACGCCGACGACCGACGCGGTGCTGCCCAAATGATGTATGGTAAAACTTTATCATATACATGTATATACGTATAGTCGATCGTTTTTAATTCAAATTTTGATATGCTCGCACACTAACACATTCAGTCGAGGGTCAAGTGAATCGACTCTCGATGAACGTTACTTGTTATAAAAGACAATAAGAACAGACAAACAACACGATAGAAATATAGAGAGAAAATATAGACATGGTAAGATGTCGATCAATGACGAAAAATCTGCCAGATGTGCAATATTTAATCGTGAATACAAAACAAGAGAAAAAGGAGGTGGAATTACGACAATAGATTACGATATTATCATCAATCGATTCAATATATATTAAAACAGAAAACCAGAAAAATATTCCACTTCTGACTCAAACAAGAAAGTCTAAAATGAACATCAACTTATTTTTTATAAAGTTATAATTCAAACATTTCTTTCGCTCAACAAAGTTTCAATAAATCATTGTATAATCTACTGAACCATCTACGAGCAATATAGCTAATACGTCATTCATACCTTGTATCAAAAAGAATCTTCTATTGAGATGGATGTTTTATTAAGGGGGTGGAAATTTATTTTTGTTATATTTTTTTACATTTTTTTTCGATCATGGTAGAAGTGCGGGCATGACTTTTTAATGCAATGTGATTATGTGGGTATTAAAGGATTTCTTGGCAAATAAAGCCCTCCTTATAATTACATTTACTCTCTTTTTCGTCAAGTGGAAATAAACAGTGCGATCGGCAAAAGTAATATAAAAGGAGAAATAAAACACCTATATTCAGAAAATAATCGAATAATACACACAAACACAAAAAAAATCATCCAAATCGAATCGACTAATAGTCAACCACGATAAAATGAAATTGGCTCTTTACGTTCTAGTCTCTGCATTGATGATCCTGGCTGCCACAGCTACGCCCGCCCCATTGAAAAATGATCCCAAACGTCCAGTGGCTAGCATCGCACGTGATTTAGGTATTCAACCAGATCAGTTCGTTACCTGTTTTAATGGTGTTACACCGGCTCCTGAAGGTAGCATACCCTCATCAGCTCAAGTGCATTCAAACAAGAAACATCTTCTAAATTGCCTTCAACAATTCAATCCAGCTATCACAAATGACAAGTTAGATGCAGTCATGGATAAATATCGTCCAAGCCCTTAAAAACTTTAGTCGTGTTATTATACCTGTGCAGACAAATGCCCAAACCATTGACTGAAAGGATAGAAATTGTTCTGTTTTTGATTCATAAAATCTTCATAAAATTCATTTATTGATCTAATCAGAGAAGAAAATCGAAAACGTAGAACAAATCTTTCGTGGCTGATTGGAACCCACATTTAATTACTTTATGGCTTTGTTAGATAATACCTTATATTAGTTTCTGAAGAGCTGTGAATAGTTCTCTCTCTTTCTCTTTGAAAATCAAAATTCCATTAAGAATGCGAAATAATCAGCGAAAGTTTAATAGAATTCCAAGACTCCGACTCAGACATACACCACCTTTATTAAAACAAAATTCTTCAAATATTTCAAAATAAGAAATACAATTTCGATAGAATTCCATACTTATTATCAGAAGAACCAGAAGAATAATTTAAACATTCTCAATTCTACCCAACAATGGGGAAAAATTGGATCGTGAGACGATCCATCAAATACTGCTAAAGTTCGTCAAAAATAACAAACAATTGAAAAAAATTTATCAAAGTAAACTACTGTTTAATGAAAGAAGATAACATACTTAGAGTATACTAAAAGTAGTAAGAGTGATACTTTTTTTACTCTAAAGTAGACCTCAAAAAATTTTCCTTCTATGCTATTTGATGATACTTCACTTCACGTAATATAATGGTAGTCAATTTTTGTTAAAATTCGTTTCCTTGTCATTCATATACTCATTATACTAGATCATACCGTAAGATGCAGCGCGAAAAGCTCTACAATTTACACAAGAACACTTATTTCATAATTGCACCTTTTTTCAAAATGAACAATGTTTTGAGGAATCAGATCTTTCGCATTGTAAAAACTAATCGCTCAGAATTTTTCTCTTTTTGAAAATAATTAGAAAAAGCTTCATTGTAAACATTGTAGAACTTTTCGTGCTGCATTATCAATCAATCGTTGAAATTCTTGTTCATGTTAGAGAAAATCACAAGCAGAAATATATAAATTTTGATGAATTTTATTTTGATTTAATAAATGATTAAATAATTGTTGATTTCCATCATGACAAAAATCAATCGAACGAATTGTTAATGAACAATTTCAAATATAAATTCTCAATGATTTACAAATATATTTCGAAAGGCCAATATGATTTGGAATATTAAAATTAAAAAATTCTAAAATATGAATTGATGATCTATTATTAATAATAATAATAATGTCAAATAAAGGATCTAAATGACTTTCACGGATTGAACAACGTTCGATGATAAATTTTGATATATTTAAACAACTAGTTAAACCATTGCAAATTGTTTTTATATTTGATTGGTATCTTCATAAAATATTCCACCCATGGTTCTGATATTATCGATACATATATTTAATTGATTTGTACGTCTAATATCATGATGATATTGTTGACAAACCCATCGAACATGTCCATTAAATGTTACTATACGATACAAATTGCCTAATGTTTTCGTTAGATCATTACGAACTAAGTACATTTCAAGTTCTCGTAGATCAGCACCTTGTAATGGAGGTTTTGTTTGTGAATTTGATTTATTCATTGATGAAAATTTCGCACATAAAGGTTTCTGTATGTTTGTCAGCATATTCTTCAATTTGAGTTATTTTATCTTTAACTCCATCGAAATTGTTTGATGAATGAACATCTAAAGGAAGTATATCAGTAAGCAATATCGATGGACCTGCTAACTGTGGAAGAACAAATGTTCCAACAATAATTAATGTGGTGCTATATGAAAATCTTTCGGATCATCTGAACATTCACAAAGAAAATAATGTTGAAATCGATTGTTTTTAATTGGTAAGATAATGAAATACGTTTAAGTCTTTCCAGAATTTCACAATTGTCTCTTTCAATTTGAATGAATGATTCTTGAATATAAGCATCAGTAGAAGTTTTCGTTACTTTAGCATAAATGATTTTATTTGGATATGCTTTGATACGTAATGGTTCACAATTAATTCCATTATAATCAACAACAAATCCTAACTTACAATCATCAATAAACCAGTAGTGTCTTATTTGAAACTTGAATTCAAATTTCAAATTACAATTCAAGTTTCAAGTATGACATGTATGACTGAGTGAGATTTATCTTCGACAAATGCAAAGATATTTGCTGTAGAACCAACAATAAGTTTAAAATTGTGGACTACGTCTTATCAATGGGTGAAAACAAACAAAAATGTTATATCTATCCAGGGTGATATGAAAACTCTCTATTATATATCAGCTGGTGAACAAGCATCGATTCCACAAGCTGATCTTAAGAGATACATTGATCAAAGGAGGACGACGTTTACTGGTTTCAAAAAATCATTCAATATCTGGTGCTTAGAGATAGCTAACGATTTCAATTGGAAAAACTCGAAGTGTACTTGCCCAGGTTTTCTTAAAAACTTCATTTATAAACACATCGTTGGCATGGCTATTCGTTTAAAATATTGCAAACCATCTTCAGAAGCCAAGACTGTGGCACTTGGTGAGAAAAGAAGACGAGATAGACTATCAAAAGCTAAAGCTGCATTGCTGGTACAATAATGTTTTTACTTATCAAAATTTCTTGTTCTGCTGCTAAAAAATAAACACTTTAACTGTCAATTCACATTATAAACTAGTCATTCTTTGATTTTTTAATTGAATAATTTAGATCGAATGAAAAGTAGATATATTGATCTATTGAACTTGACGATGATTCATAAGAAACAAGCACAAAAAAAAGCCACTAGAAATATGTGATAAAATCGGGGATATAGGAAATTTTTATTAATAAGAAAGGTTTACGAAATCAGATAAGAACTAATTGTAAAAGATTTGTATTTGTTAATTTGTTGCAGGTATGATTCTATTCTCAAACAATCTCTTTATTGGCATGATAATTTTTTTGCAAAATTGTATAAGAATAGGTGAGAGTAATCTTAATGAAATGGTAAGACCACCATAAAGACCAATAAACGTTGTTAAAACATAAACTAAATTAGCTCTTTGTAAATATGAATATGAACACATTGTTGATCTACATATTTGAAAAAATTCTTCATAAGATATATTCGTAGACCATTTTTCAATAAACAATGCATCAGCTATCGAATATATGCTTGTATTTACATAGAATTTACTTTGATTTTGATTATTAAGAGCAAAACATGATGTCGAAATGTTAAAGATATTTCTTAATAGATCAATACACTGTTGATCATAAAGACATTCAAGAGTTGATTGACTCGAATGCCCGGAATGAACATAATTTCTGTATTATTTTCATAAATTGAAGCTGGTTGTGAACAATCACTACTTATTCCACACGAACAAGTTCCATTCTCATGATTATATGTCATTGGTTGTGTCGGCAAGATTGCACCCTCTAATACTTCATTGACAACGAATTTCCAACTAGTTGAATATATAGTAATCAATGCATTAGCACTTATTGTCGCAGAAGTAAGTCGAAGTGTTTGAATAAATGTCGAATGAGCATTCAATTGAAATAGTTCAATAGCAACTTGAATTTGATTAATAAAATCTTCATAGGAAATAATCTTCGTACTAAGTAATTTATTGGATAAAAATGAATTCTTAGCATTATTCAATGTATCATTTGCTAATTCACATAGAGAACTAAGTAATCGAAAATGTGCAAGTGCTGTCGTACGAAAATCCGAATAAATAAATCCATTCAATTCATTGAAATTTGACTACACGGACAAATTAACATATCTGAATGTTCAGCATATAAATGTTTGAATATTATCGACGATGGATTTGTAATTGTTTTAGTGAACATATTAATTGATATTGTTTGATATATAGCTAAGATAATCAATATTAATATGAGTAGAAATAAATATAAACGTGTTGATTGTCGTTGTATATGAATACGTTGTTCATTTTCTGATTGACCATGTTCTTTGTATAACTTAAGTGTCATAAGAATTTTTTGAATTTGAAATGGTAATGAACGAAGATATGCAAATAACAATTGACAACGAATAATACGATTATTACCTTCATTTTGTCTACTACGTTCACGGAAAATGATTGAAACTATAAATGAACTAATAATTTTAAAAGCAGTGAAAAGACCACCAACAAGACTTAAAAGAATAGTCATTAAGTAAACAAGTAGCGCTCATCCCAGGGATTCGCAGACCCTTTTCTGAAAGAGATTTACTACAAGACAGATATATAGTATTATTGATATTAAGCGTTGTTTTGATCAACAGAAGTGCCACTCACGACTCGAGGCGCTAAACATTACATAAAACATAACAAATAAATTACTCTTCTTCTGCAGAGATATTTCAACATAGAATTTTAGAAAATATAAACTCCATAATCATAATGAACTATGCATTTCATTAAAGGAATAGAGCTAATTAATTTTCATGAGGATCAGTATACTCTATTAATAGTCATTTGATTCATTCAGTCAGTTCTTTAAAGGCACAATTCTTTCAATATAAACTGAGCACATGGAGTACTCGTAAATTACTGTTCACCATAATAATAAATGTAAGCCGCACCTCGTCATTCGTCAGCGTCCCTACGGTCCGCCTCTCACGACTCGAGCGGCTCAATCTTTCTTTCTTTATAACGCATATACAAAATTTCTCGCACTGTATCAGTGAAACTTACTAATATAGCCACTTTTTTCAATACAGAAAACTGAAATCCAAAAGCTTATAAATTAATTAGCTCTCTGATACTTGATCTTGTTTTATCGCAGTTAATAGAATACTTCAATTACATCAAAACTTCCTTCTTCCCTCAAGAGACTTCATCGACAGCAATAAAAATGTTCGAGAAAACAATGAAATTGTCCTATACGATTCCCTCTGATTAAACTTTAAAAAATTGTCATTTCTCAAAATACTCACTCTTTCTTTAACAACAAGTAACGGAACATTAACGTTGCTAACTCTCTACTGCAAGGCAAATCTGAAATCTTAATCTTCTATCGGTATCTCAGTTGATCGTACATCCTCAGTTATCATCCACGTGTATTTTTTGTTGAACAACTACTAACCTTCACATTAACCCAAATACGTATAGTTTCTATACTTTATTAAGAATCTAACATTGGTGGCAATCAAAGTTTCCCACAGAAACACCAACTCATTACGCTTCTCTGCTGATGCCTATCTGATGATCTACTACCCACAGCTTCTCTATTACTCAAGTTTTTCTATCTCAAACTGTAAGACACACACATGTCATATACTCTTATTAGCAAATCTACTGGACCAATTTTATGTAACATTTTCTTTAGGAAAATCAGAATTCTTCTTCACCTACAAATATAGGCGATACAGCTATCATCTTAATTTTTCTAGCAACATGCGTTCCAGTAAATAGATCCACTCCGACAACAAGCGCAGCTACACTTGTGATTTTCTTCCAAAACTCGCTAATGTTCTCAACAAACGTCTAGCAGCTCGTCAGCGTCGCTCTGCTCCGCTATTCACTACTAGCCGCTCAAGATGTCCGCTGTAAATATCAACATCAAAATTTTGATGTTCCGACATCAGATTCGAACTCCCCGAGCCCGATAGCCTAGGATGCAACTAACTTCGGACTATAAATGGTCAATATTAGTCACTATAATACGTACTGTTTCCTGACTGGATGGGACAAACAAAGTTTTAAGACTTTTTCCTACCCATTTTAGAAGCCTATAACCCTTTCTTTCAGAAAAGGGAATATTATTTGAATAATCATCAAAATAATAATAGGCATTATCAACTTCTTGCCAATCACATGAACATCTTTTTGGTGGTGTTAGAGATTCTTATTCGAGAGAATGAGAAGAAGAGAGAGTGATATCACCGAACAAGGGTGATCGAGGGATGATATCATACGAGATATTATCACCTCGATTCACCCTGTAACAGCCCTGTTCGATACTAAGTTTATTATATTTTATTAATAATAACCTTGCTGTTCATATGCAATTGTATATGGATTCGGCTTCCTACCAAATTTTGTCAGATTTCAAAATCATAACTATAGCTATTCTCTATCGATTGATTATCAAACAAAAATTGACAAGACAACGATGGTTAGCTCTTAGTCTGCTCTTTTTCAGTGGACTATCTTATAGTTTAAGTATTGCCATTATTATTTATGATTTTTATGTGTTTTTTTGTTTTCTTCGAATTTAGACACACTGAACAATTCAACAAGGATAGTATCATCTCATGTTATGTCAGAAATGTATATTCATCCGACTGGCATTCCTATGATAGTGACATATTGTATATTGAGTGGATTGGCTGGTGTCTACAATGAATGGATTTTGAAAACGAATTATAACGAATCATTACACTTACAAAATATGTTTATCTATGTCTATGGTACTCTTTTCAATATGATAGTCGCTCTTGGTGCAACTCTGATCAACTCTAATGCAATTGATCTAGTCAATCCCTTTACTGGATTCTCAATATATACATGGTTGATTATATTGAGTCAAGCATTCAATGGTCTATGCATGTCTGTAGTAATCAAACATACATTGAACATTATTCGACTATTTGTCATTTCATTTTCACTAATTGTCACCACTATTCTCTCTATGATGATCTTCCATATCACACTTAACATTTGGTTCTTTATTTCATTTATAACTATGATTTGTGCTCTTTCATTTTATTATAAACAATAGAAAAAGTTATTAATTATTCAATAAATTTCATAAAGAACGTTTAAATGATAATGATCTCACTCTTACATCCTCAAGATATTTTTATCATTTCCTAATCAAAATATAAATCATATATATATATTGATCTTGGTTTTAATTTTCATTGTTTATCAGTCTATGATCTACAGTTGTTTTGTTCCAGTCGACGTATTTCTTTTTTTTTCAACTAAAAATACATCGATCTTTGAAATGAGATTGTATTCATTTACGTTCTTCTTTTTAATATCAAGCTTGCGACTTGTGATAAAACAAAGTATATTATCAAGTAATTCGATGTAGAAAAAAAACATATACCTGATAAAAAATATAAATAAACCAAATCGTAGGTGTTGACATAAGATGAAATTGCAACTTATGTTATCTTTCTTTATCTGTTTCTTTCTAAGTAACATAATAAAATGGGAGCGACTCGAGGAGTATTGTTATTCATAAAAACCTGTCGATAGTTTTGAAAAAAAAAGGATTTTAAATAGCTACGACAAAGTTTCTATACTAAAGATTCATTTGATCTTTAGATAATGAAAAAACAAAAAAAAGACCAAATAAATTGTAAATATTATTTGTAGATACATAATTAGAATTATTTTATTCATCTTTGGCTAATGAAGATTCATCTATTATATTTATCAATATACATTTTAATTCTATCGTTTATTAATTATACTATAGCAAAACAAAATGATGCTGCTGGACAATTTTTAGTACGTGAACAAAAAAAAGACACAATTTAAATTTTTGAAATAAATATTATGATAATATATCTTATAGATTGGTGCTGGAATTTATGATGTAACTGGTCAAGTAGCAGAAAGTAAATTTTAATTCTTGTTGTTGTTGTTGTTATTTTTTATTTTGTTTCTATTAGTCGGTTTTATGGGTTATGCCGTTCCAAAACAACGAGGTCGTGGTTTATTACAACGAATGCGTTCTCGTGCATTTATAATTGGTGATATAAATAAACAAGAAAATCGTGTTGTTTATGTATCAGTTGATAATGGAATGGGTTTTCAAATTGTTAAAACAGAAGTTGTTGATCGTTTAAATAAAACATATGGTCCTAATTTATATACAGATAAAAATATTTTAATGAGTGGTACTCATACACATTCAACACCTGGTGGAACTGGTGGTACAGCTCTTGTTGATATAACAACATTTGGTTTTGTTAAAGAAAATTGGGAATCATGTGTTAATGGTATTGTTCAATCAATAATACGTGCACATGAAAATCTTCAACCAGGTAGAATTAAAATTAATATTGGTGAAGTTGAAAATGGTAATATTAATCGTTCTCCAGCATCTTATTTAAATAATATTGATAAAGATCAATATCCATTTAATACAGATCATGAAATAACTGTTTTAAAATTTGAATCATTAGATGGAAAAAATGAAATTGGAATAATTAATTTTTATCCTGTTCATGCAGTTAGTTTAAATAGTTCAAATTTATTAGTTGCTGGAGATAATAAAGGTTATGCATCATATTTATTTGAAAAACTTAAAAATCCACCTGGAACATTACCTGGACAAGGAAAATTTGTTGCTGCTTTTGGACAAAGTAATGAAGGTGATGTTAGTCCAAATTTAAAAGGTCCGAAATGTATTGATACTGGTTTACCATGTGATTTTGTAACATCAACATGTAATGGAAGAAATGAAAAATGTATTGCTTTTGGACCTGGTAATACAATGTATGAATCAAATCAAATTATTGGACAAAGACAATTTGAAGCAGCAAAAGATTTATATGATAAAGCTGAAATATTTTTGAATGGAAATATAACTGTTAATTATCGACATGTTTATGTTGATATGCAAGTAAATAAATAAATGAATAAATAACTAAATACAAAATATTTAATTTATTTATAGACAGTACATGTTGATAGTCGTTTTACATCAACAGGACGTAATGAAACAACATGTCAAGCTGCACTTGGTTATTCGTTTGCTGCTGGTGCAACAGACGGACATGGCGATTTTAATTTTACACAAGGAACAAATTCAACAAATGTTTTTTGGCAATTTGTTTCATCATTTTTATCAAAACCAACACCAGAACAAATTAAATGTCAAGCACCAAAACCAATTTTAATTGATGTTGGTCTTATGAAACCAATTGAATGGGTACCATTTGTTTTACCTCATCAAATATTTCAAATTGGACAATTATATATTGTTGGTGTACCAGGAGAATTTACAACAATGAGTGGAAGACGATTAAAATTAACAATTAAACGAGCATTACAAAATGCAGTAAGAAACAACTAAAATAATATTTGATTTATTTATTTATTTCAAAAGGGTACATGGACATCAGATAGTCATATTGTTATTGCTGGTCTTTCAAATAGTTATTCACATTATATTACAACATATGAAGAATATCAAGAACAACGATATGAAGGAGGATCAACTTTATATGGACCACATACATTAGCTGCTTATCAACAAATATTTGATGATTTAGTAACAAAATTAGCTTTAAATCAATCAGTACCTAGTGGACCAACACCATTTGATATGAGAGGAAAAACATTTTCATATGTTTTACCACCAATTTGGGATGGTATATATATAAATCTTAAATTAAATTCTAAACTGTTGTTTTTTTAAATAGGTGTTCCAATTGGAAAGAAATTTGGTGATATTATAACTGATGTTAATTCATCATATAAACCTGGTGATACAGTTATTTGTTCATGGTGGGGAGCTAATCCACGTAATGATCTTTTTATTGAAAAATCTTATTTATATGTTGATAAATTTATTAATCAAACATGGGTACCTATATTAACAGATGATGATTTAGAAACAAGATTTATATGGAAAAGAGAATCAATTGATCATAGTATTATTACAGTTGAATGGGATATACCAATAACACAATCAATTGGACAAGATCTTTATCGTTTACGTCATTTAGGTGTTAAAAATAATATATCTGGTAAAGAACAATATAGTGGACAATCAAAAAGTTTTACTATTAATAACTAAAAAATATTTTTTTTGTACTTGAAAACGAGATTTTTTTATTTTATTTGATTGATTATACATTTAAAAACAAAATATATTTGATTTGAATAATTGAATAAATTTATTTTAAAATATTTACTTCTTAATCGCGTTCAAGTCTAATATTAACTTTTACCATTGACGAATTAGGTATTTAAGTTTAGTGAAATAGAGACAAGTTAGTTGACAATATTTTATATAAATGCATTTCAGAAAATTGAGTACAACGATCAACTCCACGTTGTGATGTGACTATCATGCGATAGGCTGTAAATGATAATGTATTCGTTGAGGGTGTTGAGGGTGAGGACAGCTTGCCATGACCGGTTTCGCCCGTGAAATAATTGCCGATTTCCATTCAATTGTTGTTGTTTTAGGTAGTATATTTTTATCTAAAACGAAATAGATTGATTTCATAAAATGGTGAATATTTTTGATGATTTATGTATTATTTGTGTTTATTTATTGATAAGAAAAGATCATATATGATAATTAGTATATTGACTAACGTTTTAAACAGTTTGATATGGATATGTGAATAAAAAGTAATTAGTTAGAATATTGTTGTTTCTTCATTTTGTAGTATCATTAAAGTTTCAATTGGATTGATCGATATTATGCAGATTTCGTTGTCGATCTTTAATCAAACTATGAAATGCGTCAGAATTATATTGTGTTGAACTTACCGAGAAAATTTAAATATTTTCGTTTGTTTCTGCTTGCCTGATCTTTTAATTGCCATTGTTTTGGTTTCTTGCGTATTAATTCATTCTTAGCATTGCATCGATTGCATGTGCCAACAATTAGTCGATTATAATGAATAAGTAACGCTCATCGCAACGACTCACTTAGTCCTCGACTGAATGGCTGATATTGCATGACATCTGATGCATGTTTTATAGAAAAAAATAACTAAAATGCGTAACAAAATATAAGGATCTCGTCTCCTTCTATTTTTTTCGCAGTAATGTAAATGATATAGGTGATAAACGATGTTCAGCTTTTAAGAATCGAATTATATTCATAACCTCGTGTACGTCGTACAATTCGAAAATCAGCTATCATAGGTGTAATTGTAAGTGTTACTATACCAATCATACTATTTGGTCTTACAATCTATATAAATGATCTAATGTCCAACGTTAATAAAAACAAGAAAAATTTAGCTGATACCGTGGAATCGAAGAATAAACCAATTTCAACCAATACTAATTGTACATGCTCAACTCCCTCGTCATCTGAATGTGATACATATTGTAATGTGAATTGGATAAATAGCTTATATCAGAACCACCGTACCAAAATCAAAATATTCATAGCAGTAGTATTCTTATTTTTTTTAATCATTTGCTCAATAACAGTGTTACAGTATATTCTATGCGTACCAAAACATCAATCAAATGCTTGCAGTGCAGAACATAACAACAGTACACCACGAAGAAAGACATATAGTAAGACATACATATCTGTGCAAACTCAAATTTTACGAGATGATTTGTTTGCGGAATTAAGTGAATATGTGTAGCCAGAGAGTAAAGAAATTATAACTAATAAATATTGACTATATTCATAAAATTTTATTTTCGATGATTTTTTCAGTATCTTTTGGTTTTATGTGTTAGTTTTTGTGTCTCTTTATTTTTATTATGATACACTGTTAGGATTATATGATGATAATTTTTTGCATAATCAATAATAAAAACTAAATAAATATTGGTTATGGTCTTCATATCTACTTGTGCATAACCAAAATAACAGACCTGATTTTGTAGGATTTCTTAAAAGACAGATAAATAGTATCTGATCATTAAAATCATTTTAGGATACTTTTTGCCTTCGTATTACTAAACCTGCTTTTTGCAGATAAAATGATACTTTACTAATATATGTTTTTTTTGTCATAATTCTATTCGTCCCGAGATTGAAATAATTAAGTAGTGTATTATGTATTTATTTCGAACAGGTTTTTAAAAAGTCACTTCATAGAATGCTCATTACAAATGAATTCAAAGCTTTTGTGACACTTATTTGGAGCTCTTCTGTCTTCTGCATGATTATAAAATGAACAAAGTTTCATTTAATTCTTATGAGATTTTTCTGACTTCAGAATAACATATAATAGTTAAATAATTCACGACATATTGATTTTGAATAAACTATCCAAAAAATTTTTTGTTTCAATTTTTCTCTACTTTCCCCCTACTTCCCCTCAGGCATATAGTAGACCAAATTTTTTACTTGAACTTTTCTAGAAAATTTTTGTGATTTCATCTGGAATAGAGTCCTGATTATTACTATAATACGATTTAATGTACTATTCACTTAATTTTCTTTTAGATATCTAACGAAATTTGCATTTGGGACGTTGATCATCTCGAAGATATGATTTTTTCTCGATATTTTCTTGTCAGTTTCTCAAGGATTAAAAGTTGTATAACATATCAAAAATTCATCTTGGTAGCTTTTGTTTTAAAAAAATGTTAGCGGACATATCGATAAAATAGGCTGAAATAATGACATTTTTTGAGTACACAAAAACACCAGATTTCTACAAATTTTTAAGAAATAACGAACTTTATGAATATTTTTTTTGTCAAACTCGATTAAATTACTGCTTCAAATGAACGGTTTTCTCGCAGCTTGTTCACAAGCAAAAAGAGCTCAAGCGATTCAGCAATGTATTGATGATTTATACGTTCAATATGAGAACAAGAATGTAATACCTGATGAATTATTATGAGATTTATTGTTAGTAGTTGCTAAAAACAACAAATCAAGGAAAAAATAAACAATCATTGATGTTTTTGTAATGACATTTAGACTATATGTTTGAAAGAATTTATTTTTCTTGTCTCTCTCTGAACAAAATGTTTCACTAATTGACGAAGATTATGTCTCGTTTATTTGGAAAAGACGTTAATGGATTTCGAATAATTTAAGATTATGCTGTAGTACGCAATCGATTCGTTCTCTGAGTTCTGTTTTGTGACTGACATTCAAAAAGGTAATAAAATAAAAATTGTTGAAAAGAGTAGAATAAATATACACACGCATATACAATGAATATGGGCATAGATATGGTAGAGGAAAGAACGGAAATATATATTGAATTTGACATTAATGTAATTATACTGTTCTAAAAGATGCAACAAGGACGATCTATAACGATATGTCATATCGTAAGCGATATAGTGTAAAAGAAAAGGACGCAATAACTACATAATATATATATTATCTATCTGGTAAGGATATATTCATTCTTCTTTTCTGATATCTATACAACTAACTGTTCTTTGGCGTTTTATCTAGTTATGACGATCATATAGAACGCATCGAATTACACAAGAGAAAGTATGCAGTAAACTTTAAAACGAATATTTTACAAAAGTTTGATTCTAGGTCTATTCCCATTATATATTTCAAGATAATAATATTCTTAATTTTTTGAATAACACGTTCGTATTAGAATTTATGACAGACATCTCCTAGTACAGTTCGACATATTGTTTTGAATCATCGGCAAAGAAAGCAAAGAAATACTTTTGAAATTTTAAAACAAATCTCCCATATACAGTAGAAATATTGCATGAATGATATATTTTAGTTAAGACACGTTATTTTGCCATTAAATCAATTTATCTAACGTACGATTTATTTATATAATTTTAGATGCAGAATATGGAAACTTCTAGAATGTTTTGGGTTATATTATTTTTAGTTATAATCACGTACGATGATGTTTCCTGCACAGACAAAGAAACAAATAGCTACGAAATAACTCACGAAGGAGAAAAGTATCGAGTTTATTTGGAAGGATTGGATCGCAAATGTCTTTGGACTGGAAACGCTCCGTTTTGTTTCATTAGTGCTGGCTGTCCACCACGTATGACGACCATAAAAACGGACAAATTTGGTGATGGTGCATACTGTTGGATCGGTTTTAAGGTATATTGTTGCCTATCATTATCCAATTCCACGAGAATAAAGAACTGATTTATTTGATGATTTTTCTATATGTATGTGTAGTGGCATGTAATTAGCTTTATACGAAATTAGAAATAAAAAAATAAAATAACGAAAAAAAAGCTGATTCGTTTGCTGAATTCTTGACTATTGAGTTGACAATGAGTTTGGTTTGATTGTTTACTCCAAGTATACAATCAATATTTTATTGATAAGATAAAAGTTATACGAATAGAAAGATTAATATGTGTAGAAAGAATTCATGAGAAAGGTAATGGAAATGAGATCATATAACGATAAGTCAATCTGTTGCTTCAGATTTAAACAATGTAACACGATTAGCATTACAAATCTCGGTGAACGATGAACGACGTCAACTGTTCGATTGAGCCACACCATGTGTGAATGAACTTCTCTCTATCATTGAGTGTTTCTTTTCTTTCTTTATTAATTCATTCTGCCTCATTGATCATCTTCTTAATTCTTCGACTTGTTTGTTCTTGGCACATACAGCTATTGGTAAATGATAATAAAATGGCAAATAATGAAAACTTATTGGGCAAAAAAGAGAATTAGACGAGGAAGAAACAGCTTATGAAAACTTTCATTGTTATATCTTGTGCAAAGACCGTTTATCGATATGAACAGAATCCTATTAACAATATTGATTACATAAAAGTACTACACTCGTTCTAATGACACACTTATCATTGCGAAATTCCTTCACGAAAAACTCTGAAAAATTTTGAAAAACTAATATATCGTTGTCGATGTCCGTTCAAAAGAAATGAGAATGACGAGAAAAGGCATGCATAGTCAGCAAATATTAGTACTCAGGACCGTTCATTTCTCCATAATTTTCTCTCTTTCCTATATCGTCCAATGAAAAATTGTGAAAATACTTTTTTGCAAGAAAAACACATCTATATTTGAACACAATGGAAGCAAATCAGATGACTTTCTTCGCGGAAAAAATATAACTCACATAATACGTATCTTGATTGAGAAACAATTACCGCGTCAACGTCTGGAACAGAGTATGCTTGGAACATCTAAAAATTAATATCTTATGCTAAAAACCAATTCATTGAATTTGCTTTATGTGAGACTTATTTTCTCCTTAGTATTCAAAAACAATCAATTTAGATGAAATATATATTTTACTTATGATATTTATTCTTCTTTCGGCAGAAATAAATGCCGTTTCCGTTAACTATTTATCATACTGAAACATCGATTAAAGTTAACTGCCAGAATTTATACTTTACTTTTTAAAGCAGAGAATGTTGAGAGAGATTTGATTAGCTCAATGCAAAATCAGTGAAATGATATTAATTGCATGCATTTTTTTATTCGTAACCATTAAAGTGTTTCAAGTGTACTCGCCCTCTCATTGAAACAGCTTTTTTTCGTTCAATTAAAAGCAGTAATGGATATTTTTGTATTCTCTTTTTGCATTAGAAAACTTCTGATTGCTTCTTTCAAACTCAGTATAAACGGAGTACGCAATCGTTCCTTTTCAAATCTCGTCTTCATTTAGCATATAACATCGATATTAGACTTTTTAATAATCCAAAAAACGATTAGTATTGTTAAATATTCTCTATTTCGAAAATAACCCATGAAATTAATGCTTGAGAAAGATTTTCAAATTCAAATGTTCATTATTCTGGTGAAGAATTTTTGTTATTTATTTTTAAGTTTGAATTACCAATTTTGTCTTTTTTGGAAACAATCTATCCAATTGAAAAAAAAATTTTCTACAAATATCCGATTATTTGATGGAATATTCAATCAGCATACATGCACAAAAGAAGAGTATTGACAAATAAGACGAGAATTGATTATTTTATTAGCATTATTCTAATTCAAATCTAACTTAGTTTTTAACCTTTAAAGATCAATTTCTTTCGATTTTAAAAGACATCCTCAATTGACCAAATTATACAATTATTACATGATCGATTGCATTTAATAGTAATATCGGAGAAGACGATTTATATTGCAGGACTATAATAGTCTTTTCATCGACACTGACGCTTGCTGATTTTACGTCGTTTTTTTCGAAGTGGGAAAAAATTCGCTGATGACGGCAAACAAAATGCACTATTATCCGTTCTCTTTCATCAAATCTTTACTTTACAAGCCAACGTTGCTTTTTGAGTATGCTATATGTAAAATACACTGACTTTCGACGAAAGAGAACATAAATATATGCTTCCATCGACTTTTTTCTCTCTCGGTGGCTGGCGTCTATACCAAAATATACACACTGTATTGTAACCAAGTTGAGAAAAAATTGCAAATACAAACAAAATTATATGAAAAGTCAGTTTTGATACAGTAGTAGAATGACTTACAGATCTGAATCTTAACACTTGACACTCTTCATATACGCATATCTTCATTTGTTTTATCGATATTCAAAAAGTTGAAATATACGAGGAAGAATGGAATAAAACAAACTAAACTTCGATCTTTTAGTTCAGCTAGCAAAAGATGAGAATTTGGGACTTTTGAACGGTGTTGAGGTCTACAATTGGATATGCCACGATCCGGATTTCGACCGAATTTCACGGTCTCATCAACCAGTAGTTGTGAGCAGACTTGCCAAACCTCCTGATTTCAGGAGCTGATTTCTCTAATTTTCTACTGATTTAAATTGTTTTCCCTGGTTAATTATCTGCGACATGATTGCATCTATTCAGCTGTTGGGTATAATATTCATGAAAAACAGTGCATTTTTTCTCATCAGTTTTCCTCTAACCATATACAAAATTTCGATTCAATCAAATATTTTCAATGAAATAGTTGCTCAAGATTAGATAATAGAGGGAAAAATCCGTTTTCTTATTTAATATCTCTTCATCACGAAATACGATTAGCAAAATATCAAATCTGTCATCATCATCATCATCATGAGACCATGTTTTTATAAAGTCACTTTTGTCAACTTTTAATCAAAGGAAGTGTAATATTTTTGTTTCGTTTCTAAGTATGTAGGATAAAGTAAAAACAGCAGTACCAATACTTCCATTGCTTTTCTTTCTACATTCTGATAGTACAATTTGAGTGATAAAGGCGAAAGTAATTTTCTCAGACGAATAGACACTTTTTTCAAAAGTAAAAATCCTATTTTGTCGATAAGTTTTCTCCATAAGAATTATTAGCCAAATCCAATGACTATAATGATTTTAGGAGTTTGTAAACGACTCTACCAGACAAGATAGGATAGAAATAGACACTCATACGAGTGATCTCCGTAGAACATTCTAGATTTTCTTATTTTAGTTTTTTTGAACAGCTGAGAAAACGTTTTTCAAAACAAGTCTATTTAATAAAAAATCGAAAATTTTGAACGAAATGATGAATTTCGAAGTTCTCTCAAACATTCCACCCCCTCCTTTCTTTAATACATAGAAATATGTTTTAAAACTTGAATGTTGGCGATAAAATGTAGAAAATTGATGAAAAGTATGCTTTTTTCCACATTTCCTGATTTTTCCCCTGATTTTGAAAACAAAATGTCCTGATAAAATCCTGATTTCTGAAGTTTCGATTTGGCAACCCTGATCGAAATACGAACAAAATGCATATTTCTCAACTTTTCAGATTTTGTCAATTCGTAATTTGAAACTATGTATGTCGAACACTTTTGATAAAATACATTACGGATGGTTTTATAGCAGAGAAATCTATATAAAACAGTATTTGAAAAAAACATTTGAGGGTGAGGGTGTACTAAAATGTCGGCAAAGTTATTGGATCTTTAACAAACGAGTAGTTCGATCACGAAAAAGATACAGTTTTCATAATGAATTGAATTTGAAAATCACGTAATATTGCAACACTGACTCGTTTGGTAGCATCAACTAGAACATTGTAATTGTCGTTGTTATTGTATCTTGAAAGATGAAACAATACATATCGAATAATTTAACGATCGATAGCTTACGTCAATTTACAAGACAACAATAGGTCTTGAATCCAATCTAACAATATCCGCTATCACCACGTTTGTCAATTTTCATAGTTGTCATTCCTATTGGGCAACCGTGACGTAAAAAACAAAATGGTGCTAATCCTTGCCAGAAACATTTGTAACCAGTTGATTCTGTATAAATACGCAGATCTTTTGTGCTACAGGAACAGTTATGATAGATGGCAATTATCATGAATAATAAAATCAGATAACAACGATAATTTGACATGTTTTCTTTCTAAAATTTAGTTAACTGACTTGAATTCAATGACTTTTCAGACAAAACACTTTTCTTTTGTGTACACGAAACAGAATAGATTATAAATATTTACATCTAAATATTATGCATAATATCAGCGCCTTTTATTTGTTCTTTTCTTCTGTGTGCTTTTCTCTCGTCATATGCATATATCCATGTCATAGATTACAAAAGAAGGCAAGCGATGAAATACTTTCTGGATGGAAGAAAAAAGATATGCATAAGAAGTAAATATGAGAACGATTGTCGTCATCGGTCGCAACAATCTATCGTTCTTTTTCTATAATAACAAGTGTCAATATGAGTACGCTATCACTTACCGTAAGTTATGCATATCAAGTGGACGAATTCAATTTTATTCATTATATATACACATATGTGGACACGTAAAATGATTATAGATGAATCCTTCGCGATCGGATCTTTTATTTAGACCCTTTCTTATTCGAATTCACATCAAACTCACCCTCAAGATCTTCATCGGAACCATCATCGATACAATCGATTTTTCCATCGCATATATCTCGCCAATCGAGACATAATAATGGTGAACCGATGTTACATTTTAAATGTGTATAACATGTTAAAATAAATGGATCATTAAACATATTCACATAATAACTGATAATACTTTTATCGAATGATGAGTAATATGATAAATCTTTGTTGTCTAGTGATAATTGATACCGTTCAATGAGATCAAATGGTGCCGACCAAAAGTACAATTGTTCACTTGTAATGCCTTGTTTTGCCAGTTCGACGAAAGTGAATTTTGAAAATGATCGTGGTTCTGTCGAAGACACTCGAAGCAAACAAAACCGTGCTGTTTCATAATAGGTTTCGGGTATAGCTGCATCAACAGCCATATAAAGAATACTAATAAAAAGGCATACTATCAATCATTTTTTTTATTTTTAAATTGATTATATTTTCAAAACAAAAAGTTTGTTATCAATCAATGACCTCGAGTTTGTCGAATGAAAGTGATAAATGGTTGTAATACTAAGTCATTGAATTCTTTCTTGTAAACGGATGATGGTATTACAAATACAACGAACGTTGTTAGAGACGGTACGAATGATACGAAGTAACCTGTTAAAAATATCCATGGATCACGAGCTGATTTCATACAGCCCGATGTAAATGTGATGATCAGACGTGGTAGAGCGAGAATAACGAGAATAACAGGAGAGATAAGTAGACTTTTTGATTCCATGAATTCTTTTTTGAATTGACGCCAATATGTTTGATTTTTGCGAATAGCTGATCGTTGTCGAGCCAGTTGATTAAGAATAAACAGAGCCGAAAAAAGATTAATTGCAAACGGAGCAAAAAAATGGAAAATATTCATAATTAATGTTAATCGCTCGAAATTCTTCGGATATGAAACAATACACCAGAGACGTTGTTCTTCCTCGCCATCATCGACTAGACGTCGATAAACAGGATCGTGAATGTTCGTTGCTACTGTCATTAAAAGAACAAAGCCAACAACCCATCTAGCTGCACGTTTACTCTTTATCTTATTGAAATTAACTCCTTTAGCGACAGTTACCGCTCGTTCAACAGCAATGCATGCATGTAACCAATCACCTGTATTGAGTAGAGTTTTAACGAAAAAGTCTATTGTATAACAATGAAATAAAAGAAATGAACGATTGATGAAAAAAGCCATTTGTGATAAAAGAAGTAGCCAAAATTTTAATAGAAATGTAAGAATTATCAAAATAGATACGATTGACGTCGATAAAAGATAGACACCCGATCCAAACTGTTGAATAACGCGACTTTTAAATGTTAAAATGCACAAAACTCCATTGATAGAACCTAGTATAAATATATTCATAGTCAACGCAATGCTCACTTGAACAACACTTGTTTGTTGAGTAAGTGGTACATGAGGTTGAATATGATAGCCAATAATTGCATCGAGTGAGAAGCCAAAGCGTGTCGTCGAAAACTGGCATTTGGCGCCATAAGTACATTCGGGACAAACACAAAGAAGAGAATTTGGACAAATAGTGTGATCTTCGAAACATTGCGCTTCATCATGTTCACAGTATTTATCTGCACTTCGACAAACAGCCGTATTATGATGATCGAAATGAAAACAATTGGCATGTCGATCGATCGTACATAGACACAGATAAACTTCATCATAGAAACAAACTAATTGGCTTTGACAAACTGAATGATAGTATTTCACTCGTCGAAGCATAGGATGAGCTAAGAGGGTCGAATTTAACAGTTCACGAATGTGAGGACATCGACGAGATGGATCTATTGCCGTTTGAACACTATTCGAAGAAATACCTTGCTGTTGAAGAGCAGCTAAATAGTACTTGCGATCGATTTCAACGAAAAGCATATGATAAATAAAATCGACAAGCAAAACAATCGAATCTTCGTTGATTTTGCTTCTCTTGAATTGCGTCGTGTGAACAGGTGGTACAAGTTTATTAGGTACAGTGATAAAATGTGCAATGATTGCTGGTGGTATCATTAAACCATTTGTAAATGTAATATCTATTTTTCTTTTGAAATATTCACAAAACTTTCCAAAATAATTGTCTGGACATAAACATGTCAAATTTGTTTCTAATATACGATCATCGGTCGGTACACATATTCCTCCGTGTTGACACGGTTTCCGACCGCATGAGGAACGTGTCAGAAAGCAACGGCGGCCAAATTTCTCAAGTGGACATATACAAATCGATCGATTAGTGGTCGTCTTGCCTACGCATCTAGATCCAGCAGCACAATCACACGTCATATGAGAAAGAGAGTATTCATTCGTTGAATGTATTACACTTTTCCTAGCAGGCATTTCTAGTAGAGTTGATATACGATTGACTGGTAAGAATAGTAGAGGAATATCTATATGCCAACTAATATGATCAGTAAGTTCATATTTATCGTAGGCATCTATCCGAATACTATAATTTTGCGATTTTTCCTTCGGTCGTTTGCTGTAGAGAAGATTGAAATTATATTTTACACTGCAATCTCGTGAAGGTATATAGAGTATTTGATCGTAAGATTCGATCTGATGTTCATTGGTATCAATCAATGTTGTAGAAATTGTGAAGAGAGCATTCCATGCAAATCCAACTTGTTTTCGAAATTGAACTGTCAAACTAACACGTTGATTTTGGCGTTCACATCGTGATCCATAGAAGCTTGGTGGACAGAGACACCGAGTTTCATTGTTCATTTGTAGAGGAATACCACGATTACATATCCATGCTCTTTCAAAAGGAACTAATGATGCGTTATGGTTAAGAGAACCCGTTTTTGTAGGTGTTGTATTAACATTCTCATTATAAGATAATGTAACTGGATAATTATTCGATTGATCGAGAGAAAGATAGATATTTTTTACTTCTTCAATTTCTTCATGTGGTGCAACAAGACCACATAGAACTCGTTGTGCTACGGTTATTTCTTCGTTTTTCTTCAAATGAAGACTGCAAAAGCCAAAGTTAGTATCGTTTATTTCAGAACAGAATTGATAATCATCAGCAAATTCACACTTTGGTTTACCATCATACAAAGAACAAAGAAAATGAGGATCAATACATGTCGTTGCATTCCAACATCGATAAAAACTGACAGATGAAGACAACTGTAAACATAGAAATGAATTAGCAACGGTCTGTTCATAATGTGTTTATCTTACGTGTTTATTTTCTCGACAAAAAAATCTTTCATCAGTTGCACCACGGCAATCGACTTGTCCGTCATTAGCTTTCTCAATCGGCAAACAGGTTAACTGATTATTGAATGGAGATAGACAAGGATGAGTATCGAAACCACACAGTGAATTTGTACATCGACTCTCGTCAGTACCATTTTTACACGTCCAAAATTGATCACAACGCGTGTATATATTATCACATGGCCAATGTTCGCAATGTGTTTCGTCCGAATAAGACTCGTTGAATATAAGAATTGGCCGAATATCTTTGATACCATTACATAATTTGGAAAAAAACGGTTGCTTCGGAAATAAAGCCACAAATGGATCGATTTCATCCTCGCGGGATTCACAATCTTCCACCGAATCTCGAATTTGTACACGCGCGATGCATTGGTTACTAGGAATTTCACATCTATATCGATATTTCGTGTCAGGTAGAGAACAACTAATATCAATGTTTAATTCATCATCACCGTGCGGACAATCCACAAAACCATCTTGAAGTCGGTATTTTGATATACATTTTAACGAATCTTCACAAGCATATAGACTGTCATCGTCACAATGCCATAAATGTCAAACTTGAAACTTGAATTCAAATTCAAATTCAAATTCAAATTAGTATTTTCTATTTTCAAGTTTTCAAGTTCAAGTTCAAATTCAAGTTCAAGTTCAAATTCAAATTCAAATTCAAATTCAAATTAGTATTATCTATTTTCAAGTTTTCAAGTTCAAGTTCAAGTTCAAATTCAAATTCAAATTCAAATTCAAATTCAAATTAGTATTTTCTATTTTCAAGTTTTCAAGTTCAAGTTCAAATTCAAGTTCAAGTTCAAATTCAAATTCAAATTCAAATTCAAATTAGTATTATCTATTTTCAAGTTTTCAAGTTCAAGTTCAAGTTCAAATTCAAGTTCAGATTATGATTTAGGATGAAGGCGTCTGTTTGTGAACAGAGGGCGTAATGCCTAAGTGAGGGTGAGGGCGTCTGTTTGTGAACGGAGGGCGTAGTGCCTAAGTGAGGGTGAGGGCGTCTGTTTGTGAGCAGAGGGCGTAATGCCTAAGTGAGGGTGTCTGTTTGTGAACGGAGGCGTATTGTCTACGAAAATGGTTCTTTTCGTATGAAAACTTGAAAATAGATAATACTAATTTGAATTTGAATTTGAATTTGAACTTGAATTTGAACTTGAACTTGAAACTTGAAAACTTGAAAATAGAAAATACTAATTTGAATTTGAATTTGAACTTGAAAACATGAAAATAGAAAATACTAATTTGAATTTGAATTTGAACTTGAACTTGAAACTTGAAAACTTCAAAATAGATGATACTAATTTGAATTTGAATTTGAATTTGAACTTGAACTTGAACTTGAAAACATGAAAATAGAAAATACTAATTTGAATTTGAATTTGAATTTGAACTTGAACTTGAATTTGAACTTGAACTTGAATTTGAATTTGAACTTGAACTTGAAACTTGAAAACTTCAAAATAGATGATACTAATTTGAATTTGAATTTGAATTTGAATTCAAGTTTCAAATTCGACACTACTGCACAATGCGTAATATTTCGTCGTTGTATAGATGAATACGACAAACATCTCTTAAATGTATCATAAATAAGACCTGCAGTTTTGTCCCAATTATTCGTGTTGAACCTGTTTCCTGACACACACGTTCGACCACTGATATTATAATTTGCCTCTACAAAACCATTACATAAAGTCTCATCAAAACAGACGAAATCCGGTTCGTAATTGTATCCTAAACTTTGATAACTACTGCTCTTGTAAGCAAAACGTATATGACCGAGCATGACTGGTTCCACAGGATAGAAAAATATTTTCGGACAGATCATCTGGAAATCCGGATTTATATTGCTAATGTTTTCGCAAATATCTTTCAATTTGGGATATGTAGATAACTTGGCCAACGGATGAAAACATAGCAAGGCTAACCAACAACTATCTGACATATCAGCCGGATGTTCTGATAAGAGCGCACGGATTAATAAACTAAAGCGATTATTTCGACAGTTGTCAAAGTATCGATTATATTTATCCAAATCAATCGTAAACCCATCACCACATGTGAGCTCTAATGGACGTCGAGGTTTACGCTCCTCGCATCGGAATGTCGGATCAAACATACACTCCGTCGTATAATCGGGCCTAGATGGTTCATCAGTACCATCAAGACAATCAGGATTGAAAATATCATCGTGTACAAATTCGTTCGGAATGCAATGACCGATGCGACATCGATAATCAGCACAGTCGTATGACTCAATTTTGAAACATTCACTTTCGTCAATACCATTGTTCATACAATCGACTTTGCCATCGCAAACTTCTCTCCAATCTAAACAAGATGGTTGCGGACCTCGATCACAGTCCAGATGTGTATAACACGTTAAATTAGTAATCAGTAATTTATCATTCAGTTGTGCCGATGAGAATTCGTAACGCGATAAAAAGATACTTTCAGCAATGTCAGCAAATGTTTTATTAATACTTTCGATATAAGTCAATTCGTATTGACATCGATCACCAAAGTATGACGGCGAACAATTGACGAAGTATGGATCAGAAATTGATAAATTTTGCAAGAAAAGTTCGTATCGTTCGGCGACATCAACAGGAACAGACCATTGATTGTAGAACTGTTGACTTGTTATATTTAAATCTCTCAAATCACTAAACATTACGACATGGCCACTGTTCGAGATTATTTCTGATTTCGAATCTTCTGTTGCTAACAATGGCCGAATACAGTATGCAATCATCTGATATATATTTCTTTCGCTGAATTGCTCACGACTAGGTACAAAATTTCTCGTGTTGTAGTATATGCAATCGTATTGTATTTGATCGAGAGATGTTTCGTACAGTCGATCTGTTTCATATAAATGAAAACTAATTCCACTAGAGTATAGAATCGTCCATGCCAAGAGAAGTAACATTTTTTGTCTCATGATAAAACTTTAATAAATAGTTATATGTGTTTAGAAAGGATTTTTTATTGCAAATATTCAAACATATAGATAATCACGTAAAACAATTTTATTAAGGCGGCTGACTGCATTTATGCAGTCGAAGACGACTTATTGCTTTTCACTTGCTTATTTGCTATGGTAAATTCTTCTTTTTCTTCTTCTTCTTCTTCTCTACTCGAACTTGTTTCGAGTGGAAGTCTAGTTTAACTGAATCTTTTTGATATTGATCTAGCTGTATATTAGTTAAAAGCACATTTAGATAAATATTACGAACGTGTTTTTCATCGAGTTTGAATAAGAGGATCATATAGCTGGTTATAAAATAGTCAATTATGTATTTGTTGGCATGATTCCGCGACGACTTCTTTTCCATGTACATAGAGCTTTAAGCTTTCGTTTCAATTCCGATAGACCTAACAGTGTTGCATACGGTACGACTACGCACGGAACAAGCGTTAAACGCATGATGTATGGCGAAAGAACAGCATCTCCAAATGTTGTGAAATCGATTAATCGTACGATGAATATGATAACATAGGGCAGATCAAAAATGATATAGGTAGCTGATACTAAAAGTAATTGAATTAACATTTTTCGATATTGACGCCCTGTAACCGTTCGTCTGAGTCGTTGTTTCTGCCTGATAAATCTTATAAACAAACTGAGATTTAATAGGGCAATCAAAATAATTGGAATAGTATAATTAACAAATGAATCGTAGAGATTAAACCAATTCGGAACAACATCGTAGAAACACGGTGAACCGCGCATAGATTCTTGTTTTCTCCCTATTTTGTCAAAGTAATTTAATTAAATTACTTCATTACCACTCGACCTCGAAAGACTCTAACCTTACTTCCATCGAAGGATAATGATAAGTCATCTCCCACAACGAATAAAAAGAAAAAAGATGACCAAACGTTTATCGATATTGGCGAACCGTCTTTAAATCATCATGATCTTCAACGTACAACGACACAACCCATTTCAACAACCGTTATCACCAATGAATCTACTAGGTTTGCATTGAGTAGATTTCCATTTCCACCATTTACAATTAGATTCAATTCAAACAACATATCACCCTCAATCTTACATTGTCGTTTAGCTCGATCAAATAGCATTCAACAACGAGATTATCTTCTCTATGTCAAAAATGCCACTTCATTTTGTTTTCTATTAGAAACAAACAATTGGCCAAATACGATTAAAAGTTTTACGTTTTCATTACCTTTAATTCCACGTATTCCACCGCAACTTAGTTTAATTATTAAAGATGTCGATTTAAATATTGATTTCGATGAATTTTGTTCATATATTAAATCTCAATATCCTGACATCAAATTGATTAAAATCGAACTCACTTCATTGAACACTCGTGAAAAACTATTAAATGATAAACGAATTCTAGTTAATTACATTTATTATTCAATAGATGAATATCTTGCACCATTTCAAGTCCTTATCTGTTCAAAATGTGCCCACTGTGGCTCTAACACAAGTCAACCTCGGCTAGTTGTCCTATTATCAAAGCCTATCGTGCTGAACTTACGAAAAAAAAATTCTGCAAACAAATAACAATTCATCAAATTCTTTCTCTCCATTTAACTGGTTCAATAACAATCAACAAACTGTACAATCGACTGCCAACAACGATATGATTAACAAATTAAATGATCTCATCAATAAGATCTCTGATATTAAAGCAGGTCTTGAAAATCTTTCATCAAAATACGAAAACTTCACAAGATTTATGATTAAAAAAGAATAAAGTGACCAAATTCTTAAATCAAAAATTACACGACAAGAAAGCATCTCAGAACAGTTATTAATTCCAATGTTATCGGATATTATTCAAATGATTATTCCACAAATGTCAAACTTAGCTGACGCCGAAATTCACTCTTCCTTCAAACAAAACTTCGATCAATATCTCAAGCAAATACAACAAATTCGTGACGGTAAATATTCAGTTTCATAATGACTGTCTCTCCGCTTAGTACACCTTTTTTTTCGTGTTCTTCTTTTTCTCAAATTTATAAACGCGATTTTTTTCTTTGTAAAACTAAAGAAAGCCTGTCAAAATTTGATTTCAATCTGTTTTGCTCTTTGGAATAATTATTCTCCTGCAATAGAAAATGAAATAATCTCTTCTCTTCACGTCCTTTCTTAATTCTTTTAGAAACAGGTTTAGTTGATCTTTCTTCATTATACAAAATATTTCCGAATTATAGTCTATGCTCCTCAGAGTAAAACATGGAAATGGATTAGTTTATCATCATTCATAACTGATAATACAACTATTTTTGGCGATTTTAACGTAGATCTATTTGAAGATGATGCTTTAGCCGATGAACTTTTATCTTGGGCAGATAGCCATTTCTTAGCTCCTTATACTACTGATGGACCAACTTCATTGAGATCAGATAGATACATCGACTACGCCTTTACAAATGGGAATAATATTGACATTCAAAGTTATAAAGGTGTCACAAAAAGTGATCATAGACCAATAATATCGATCGTTCCTTTCTCTTCGAATAAATCTCATAAAGGCAAAAACACGCATTGGAAAGTCTTTTCAATTTTTACAGAATTTACTTTTTCATTTTAGTCTAAACAAATAAATAGTCTTACAGATTGGGCTTCATATGATGAATATGTTCGATTTATAGCGCTTCTCTCGCTAAGATGCACAACTTATTTCGATTTGAATAAGTATCGTTCCGCTATTCCACCTGAATTGAGATCCTTCCTATCATATATTCGAGCTCTCTCTTTTCGACAACTTAAATTAAAATGTCCGCACCTTAGAAAAACAATTAAAATTCTTTTTTTCAAATAAACTTGATCTTTCTCTTAAGTATCGTAATTCTTCATTACCTGATGCTAACGCATTTTGGTTTAAATGCAAAACTCATCTGAAACCTTCAACTTCTTCTCTACGCGGAATCATTGATTCCAACGGTAAACTAGTTTCGACGATGAAAACGAAGAGATTACTCCTATTACTCTCGATGAATTACTAAACACTGTACATTCAATCAGAAAAAAGAAATCATTGGTCTTTTCTTCTACCTCTATTCAATCATTCCTTTCAAACCACTTTTTTTCCTACAAATTGGAAAGAATCGAGAATGATCTTACTTGCAAAGAAAGACCCCATATGCTCACCTAACTCTACTCGGCCAATTTCTTTAATCGATTGTTTTCAAAAAGTTTGTGAAAAACTCTTTCTATCTCGTTTCCAATCGATCTTATTTCGAAAAGGTATTCTTCCTGATTACCAATCAGGTTTTAGGGAACGCTTTCAAAAATGCATTTGACCAATTGTGGTTTTTTGGCTGTATCAGTAAATTAAAAAGACTAGGTATTCCCTCTTCGTATTGTAAATGGATAGAATCATGGTTAGTTAACAGAAAATGTTTTATTAAGATAAATAGTAAAAGATCTAAATGGTTTTCGATTGAAAAGGGAGGCCCCCAGGGCAGTGCCCTCACTCCAATAATTTTTATCATTTTTCATAGTGATATTGGTATTTCTCTGAATAATAATATTATCGATTATCTCGAATATTACTCCGTTTTGACTAATCAACCAGTTAATCTCGAAAAATCAGTTGTCATGTTCTCTGCTCGTGCAATTGGTTACCCTAATTTCGATATTTACTTCAACGATCATGCACATACAAAACTAGGCTGGTCGAAACTACTCAAATCTACAAAAATTAAAATACGACAAAGAATATCTTTAATGAAGTCTTTTAAATTGTTTGGATGTACTTCTCCCTCACTACGTAAAGCTCTCTTCTCATCATTTGTTCTTCCGCTATTTACCTGGATTTATCCTATTTTTCCATTACTTTCAAAAAAACAACAAGATGATCTCTCTCACTACTATTCTACTTCTCTTCGTAGAGCGTTATTCTGTTTACATTGGAATGATATTCTCTTTTCATTTGCTCTTGACGAAAAAATGTTAATAGATAGATGTGCTTCTTATTGGAACAACTTCCTAATCTTTGCTATTAATTGTCTCAGAAAATCTAAACATTATGTCGAACACGCTTCCATAATTGAAAAAGTCATTTCCTGGCTTTCCTCGGTTCCAGAACAATCCTCAAACATATTCTACGAGATTGATGAACTGTCTCTTCTTGAGCTTTAAAGATCGAAATAAAATAGTTTTCTCATTTCTTTCTTTTTTTTGTCTATTTTGTTGTAATTTATAAACCTTGTTTCACAGGTTTTACTTTTTGCTTTTTAATTTTATGTAATATTTTTCTCTTTGTTGTTTTACTATTGTCCTTTCATCGAATAATATCGACATTTTTTTTACATTGTTAAATATTAATTTAGTAAAAATAATATTCAAATCTCATTATATCGAAAGAAGAAACATATTTCTTCAAGTTATAATGCATACGTCAAAGCCTGTAGATACGTTAAATAAATCCTATTTTTACGTTAATGTACTATTTTTTTTAATTAATATATCTATTTTGAACAAAACTATCATGTTTTCTGGATTTGTCATTGCCTAATAGCGTTCTCGAATGACGTATTCTTTAAAAAAAAAAGAAGAACATCTGTCAAATCCTTTTTTCTTTCTGAATATTAACTTACTTTTCACATCTGATCTCGTAACATAATCATTTTCAAAAATGTCGACATCAATTTTATCTACTATTCAAAGTAGACTCAATTTTTATGGTTATCCAATATGTATGGCTTTGGGAAATATTGGTAATATATTTATTATTATTATATTTAGTAGACAACGTCAAAATGCTTGTGCAATTTATTTATTATGGTCAGCAATAATGAATGATCTTTATTTAACATTTAATAGTTTTGCTCAAATATTTCCGTTTTATTACGCCGATGGAACAATACGTGCATTTGCTGCATGTAAAATACGTTTTTATTTATCAAATGTTCTTGGACAAATAGCTAAAACAATGATTGTATTTGCTTGTATTGATCGTTTTATAATAACAAATAATAGTGCAAATTTTCGTGCATTAAGTACACCTAAACGAGCAAAAATTTTTATTATTCTTGCAATTCTTTTTTGGCCATTATTTGCTAGTCATATTGCAATAATGACAACAATTACAAATAATAGACAATGTGGAACATTTGGTATATATTCAACTGTTTATACAATTTATACAATTATTTTTGTTGGTTTTATTCCACCATTAATATTAGGTATACTTGGTTATTTAACTTATCATAATATGCGACGAATGCATATGCGTATTCAACCAGCATTATCTAATACAAATGAAACACAAATTTATTCAATACGTAGACGAGATCGTGAATTATTAATTATTGTTGTATCTGAAGTATTTGTTTATGTTATAACAACAACAGCTTATCCATTAATTTTATTAGAACAAATGATTAGTAGATATGTTATGTCAGTAAAAAGTACACAATATTCTCAAATTGAAAGTTTTATATTTACAATATCATTTTTATTATTATTTTTTAATAATGCTATACCTTTTTATACTTATATTATAGTATCAAAATCATTCCGAAATGATTTTAAAGGATTAATTATTAATTGTTATAGAAAATTAATTAATCAACCACCAATTACAACAACTCGTAGAACAAATCTTACATTATCACAAAAAGATACCCATATTTAATCATTCAAGTATGCGATGGTAAATTTCTATTTTCAGCAAAATTTCCTGGATATTCAATTCATTACTGTAGTAACAGTCATAATAATTTGATTCTATAAGAAATGTATATGATGATAAACAATACTCTTTGATATTGAATTAGGTTGGGTTCGGGTTGAGTCAGTGATATGTATCATTTTTGAATTTCCTAGAAATCGAAATTTACCATGTCCTCCTGTGCAACTAATTTTATTTATTGATGTTGTTTGTATATCGCTTTTATTGTATGGAAAAATAAACTGTTATAATCAAAGTATTCATTTTGAATACATTGATTTTTCGGTAAAACAAATAATCATATGTTGAAAATAGAAAAAGGATTACTATTATTTTAGAACTTTATACAAAAACTTTGGTTTCATAAGTTTTTTTTACATGTTCTTTTATTGCAATGATACGAAATCGATTCAGTCATGGATTGTTTCTTATTTAACTGTTCAAAATAATTCACATATTTCAATAATTGAAAATCATTTATAAAATAAATGCGGAAACCTCGGATTGAAATCCGAGTATTATGTGTACTGCAAAAAGTAAAAATGTATATCCCCTTTGTTTTTTATCATCGTGGTATGAATATTTATAAGTTATACTCACGAAAAATACACGATTGTCTATTCTTTAAAATAGTTTATGAACGAAAACTGATACTTAATGTCGAACAAGAAGACAAGAGTATTACCAGTGCTGTTATTCAAAGTGAAATTGAAACGTAGGACTCGTGAAATAATTGTTGTTTTGCTGTCGATTAAGAGATATTAAATAAAAATACGCTGATATTACAATTTCCACAGTGACTCTCCGAATACTTGCAATCAACAGCCTTATTTTCTCTTGTTTATCTCATTCAAAGAGATTAATCCGCTCAAACAGTTTGAGATTGAATAGAGCTAAACAAAAAAGTCACAAAATGAATTCGATTTTTTTAAAAATCGCTTTGATGAAAGATTTCAGATTTGGAAACAAACTAAATCTAATCTATCGATAAATGAGTGAAGAAGAATTACAAGCGTCCACAACTGTCGCTTCATGTATTGGTCAACC
>Ga0209914_1000471_pt1 | contig 52842 bp, 65 predicted proteins | sample ThiBiot_500_plan_FD_183949 | JGI IMG/M metagenome (GOLD analysis project Ga0209914, IMG submission 183949) | Wastewater bioreactor microbial communities from Cape Town, South Africa - Thiocy_cont_500_plan (SPAdes) | ecosystem: Engineered > Bioreactor > Thiocyanate-remediating > Anaerobic-Aerobic...
ATTAAATCAATATTTACCGTTGTTTCTTATTGATTAAACTTGTTTTATGTCGACTTATCCACCAGAGTAGAGCATCGAGTGATGTCGATGGTTCTTGAGGATTTAAATACGCTGAACCAACATTTAAATCGAATTCAATTTTTAATTGTTTCAATTCTCGTACATCGTCGATATCGTAGATTAATCGTTTTAAATAACGAAAATCTTCTCGACAACGATTTGCATCCGATCGATCAGCTGTAGAAAAATAGCCGAGATCTTTCAAATAAAATGAAATATTTCTTCCGTGATATTTCGACCAATGAAGAATAGGTAAATTCGTTGGCGAAATATAATCCAAAGGAAATTGTTCACAAGAAAGAAGGCGCGGCGTTTGACGTTCGATAATCGCTGGTAACGGAAGTGGAACATCAACGCAAACAACTTCGGGCAAACGATGACGACGATGATGTTTTTTTTCGGGTCGTTCAGGAATTACTGTCGTATTAAGTTGAATTTGTCGAAGACTTTTACCTCGACCGGTACCATCGACAAAAGTCTCAGTATTGAAATAGGGCAATATCGACGACATGAAAATGTAGAGATGTAGATGGGTGTATAAGTGAATTAGATCATGGATTTAATGGTTCACGAAAATATAAACTCGCGACATTTACGACGGAAAAAAAGACGATAACAACAGAAAAGAAAAACTGCGAAGGACAGAATAGAGAAATCTTCTTCGTGTAAGTCATTTTCATGTTTTAAATAAACTATTCGAATGTTTATGATTTTTCGATAATGTATTTTTGTTTATTTAAATATCGACCGAAAAAGATGATAAAATCAACAATTAAATAAAAATCAAATATGCAAAATACGGATGGATGTTTTCTTAGAGGGTTTGATCAATCATATAAATACGTCGTGAAATATCTTTCAAGAAAAGCAATTTTACTTTTGAAGGAAGGAAATATGCGTGGTAGTAATGGTCGTAAAAGAGTGATAATCACACGGCAACCGATTGTTTCTCCCTCACATGTAGATAACTATAGTGTGGATAGTGTATCACTTGATTCATTTGATAGACCAACATCATCACCGTCAAAGACAGTAAATTTTCATATGAATTCTTTTATTTATTTGGAATTTCTTATTATAGATAAAAATTATTCGAAAAACAGAATCAAATCCAGTTCAAGGGAAAATAATCAAGTATAATTTAACTTTTGAATAAATAAACTATAAAGTTGTTTTTATTGAAATAACAGATCCATTCCTTGGTATAAATCAACGAAGGGTCTATTAACTGCTGGTGGTATTTTCTTAGCTGTATGCGTTTTAACAATTCTACCCACTACTCTCGGCATTGTTCTATCGCGAAATCCTGAAGGTACATCGAAAATTTAATTTCAATGAAACAACAATTTTGTTCTTATTCTAGTGAAAGTTACTTCGATTGCTTCGCCAGACGTACGAACTGCAATATGGAGTCTTGATGGTAGTGCAGCCGATGCGAATAACACCTATATTGGCACAGTAACTGGTGGTACGTATACAAATGCGACCTATTTTGGTATTGGATATGCTTTAAGTTTAACTGGTGCTGGTTCTTATGCACTTATATCTTCTCCATTTTTTAATCTATCATATACAAGTTTTACGATTGAAGCATGGATTTATCTAACATCAATAGCGAGTGATAATATCATATTTTCTCAATGTTGTACAGGTTGTCAAGATCAATGTATTGTCGTAGGAGTTCAAACTGGTAAGATATATATGGGAATGCCATTGAATAATGTTTATGGAACTACAATATTATTAGTCAATACTTGGTATCATGTTGCATATGTATATGATTATTCTACTTTCACACAATCAGTTTATTTACAAGGTATCTTAGAGGGTACGAAAACATCAGTAGATCCATATACGGGTCAAACAGGTTCGATTATGTTCGGTGCAGTAAATCTTACTGTAGGGAGTTATACTGGAAATGTAGATGCAATAACATTAACTACAACGGCTAAAACAGCTGCGAGTATACTTTCTGATGCAACATTAGTCGCATACTTCTCATTTGATAGTTTACCAGTAATACAAGTTCAAGGACCAAATGCATTATATACTTATTCACAAAATACAAATCGTGTTGCAGGCAAACGTAGTACTGGTCTGAGTTTCAGTGGAACATCATCGTATTTTCAAATGTTGGGTATGCCACTTTATCTTTCACCGATTCGATCACATTCATTCGCAATGTGGATCTATCCTTATGCAGTTAATGGTGGCAATTTATTACAAAAATCAAAACTTGCTACACTAGGTGGGCCTTGTAATCAACTTATCGGATTCAATAGTGTAAAGCAAATTGTATTTGCCGCACCTACTTCAAATGTACTCGTTGGACCATTTATAACTGCTAATCAATGGACACATATTGGTTATACATACAGTGCAGCAAATGGGATAATTATGTATGTAAACGGAGTATCATACGGTACTACCGGTAGTTTTAACTTTGTGACTACGAATTCACTTGATTGGTTGAATGTTGGATGGGGTGGTGGTACTTGTCCACTCTCCCCTATCGTCGCTGGTTATTATCAAGGAATAATTGACGAATTGTATGTCTATCAACGTGAATTAACAGCGAGTGAAATTGCAACACTTGCATTATCTTGAATTTTTCAATCGTAATATCTATGTCGTCATCATATTTCCTAGAACACATGTGTATGACGTTCTTTTTTTTATTTTGCTTTTTGACATGAATGTTCACGTACATTCGCTGATTGTTTGTTAGCAAACAAGCAAGCACATCAATTGAGATGAGAACCGCGCCTGAAATTGCTCGAAGGCATCTAGCAAATTATGACAGTTCGTGTTGCTAGCAGAGGCACTTATGCAAATAGCATTGATGTTGTCTGTAGAAGAGAAAACAAACACTCGATGCCATTAGTTGATTGAAACGAAAACGACGCATAAGTATTACGAATAGTTCACACAATTAATTGAAACAACAACCAGTAAACGAATGAGTGCACCAAGAAAGGTTTATTCTAAAACACAGATACAACCGTTGAGCTCAGAGGGACGAGATTATTATGAAAATGATGATTATTCTTATGACTATCATGATTCGGCGTCACCTAATAATCAAAGCGCAGTATATTTAAAAACAACAACAAGATTGCTTATCAATGAATTTTGAGTATTTCGTAGAATTCATCGAATACGAATTTAATACGATCACGAGAGTTCAGTCGACAAAAACGATCAGCTACAACTTCGTAAGATCTCATTGTTTTTTTTTCCGAAAAAAATGATTTTCGAAAAACAAAAATTAGATCTGCAAAGACCGTATCAACAACAGGCATGCTGATAGTCGGAGGTATCATATTAGGCATAGCAATTCTCATTATTATTCCCACTGTTCTCGGCGTCGTTCTATCTCGAAATCCAACAGGTAACTATGCATGAGTTTGTTTTTTATTTTTGTTTCTTTCGTTTTTCCTCAGTAAACAATAATACAACGAAAACAGTTACTGAAAATTACACTACTGTTTACTGGGATTTCGATGGTAATGGTAATGATCTTTATGGACCGTACAATGGTGTTCTTGAAAATGGTGCTCAATTTTCGAATAGGACTTACTTTGGTTCAGGTTACGATTTACAATTGAATGCATCATTCAATCAATCATTCCTAATTTCATCACCGTTTCTCAATCTATCCTATACAAGTTTTACTGTTGAAGCATGGATCTTTGGGAACACGTTAACCGGTGATAATGCTATTTTCGGTCAATGTTCATGCAGTTCATGTCAAGATCAATGTTTATATTTAATGGTTCGTAATTCTAAATTATACATGGGTTTTATGTTAGATGATATTGTTGGTTTAACATCATTAACAATCAATACTTGGTTTCATGTCGCATATGTCTATGACTATTCGAGTAGAACACAAATGTTATATTTGCAAGGTATACTTGATAATTCAAGGTCATCATCTGGTCCATATCGAGGTGGAAATGCATCGACAATGATTGGAGCATCAGCGTTATCTGGAAGTTCGTTCAATGGTTATATTGATAATGTCAAAGTGATAACAAGAGCGAAGACTGCTGATGAATTATTGACTGCTGCAACATTGGTCGTTCATTTTTCATTCGATGGTCCAACATTAGCCGACGATATGGGTCCGAATAAAATGAATGCAACACTGTCGAATGTGGCTGGTGTTCCAGGAAAAGTTGGTCAAGGCTTAGGATTCAATGCTGTTATGTCATATATGCAGATGCCTGGGTTCTATCAGTTAGGACAATCCAATAGACCATTTTCATACGCAATGTGGGTTTATCCGTATTCTGTTGTTGGTGGAACATTACTTCTTAAGACAGCATGGCAAACGTCGAATACTACGTGGTGTCAAATCATGATGGGATTAACTTATACTGGTCAAATTGCTTTTCGTACCAATGGTATGTTACCACAAATGACTGGCCCATTTATACCTGCCATGCAATGGACACATCTTGCTCTGACATATGGTACAACCAACGGACAAATTATGTATATTAACGGTGTCATGTATATGACTACAGGACCTGGTAGTTGGACATCGAGTAATCAAATTGATTGGCTTACAATTGGTTTTAATTTTGGTTCATGTACAGCTTCGCCTATTATTGGTGGATTTTATTTTGGAATTGTTGATGAATTCTATGTTTATCGACGTGAATTATCAGCGACGGAAGTCTATGCATTGGCTAATCCATAATAATAATAATAATAATAAAAACAAAGCCATTTTATGTTTGTAAACATTTAAATTTTTTTTCTCATTCTGATTATGCTTTTTCTAATAATAAATTCGCCCTCGATTTGATTTCAAAATTTCTTGTATTTTTATTTTATTGACTTTTATAAGAGAAAAAAAAGTATAAAAAACTATGGATTTGCCAATGCATAGACGTCAGCAGCACTCAATTCTCGTCGATATACATAAAATTCATCAATAATACCATTATAAGCAATAGGATAAATCGAATTCGATCCAGGTCCACAGTATGTGTTTACATAAGAGCCGAAATTTAGATAATCATTTTGATTTGATGCTGACCGAGTAACTGGTGCACTACGTGCATATAAAACACCATTGATATACATTTGAACACCATTCGTGTTGCTATAAGTTTCAGCCAAATGTGTCCATGTACGGACAGGTAATATAGGGCCAAGAAGTACCGATGGTTGCGAGTTATAAACAAGCATTGTTATTTGACCCAAATAATTCAAACCCATAAAACTATAGCACCAACCACTTGAGTTACTAGTTGATGATACTTGAATTAATGTTCCGCCATTGATGGAATATGGATATATCCAAAAAGCAAATGAGAATGGTCGACTGGCTTGCCCTAATTGAAACATTCCTGTAAGTTGTACGTATGATGTTGGTGCTCCATTAAAAGCAATACCTTGACCAACTCTTCCAGTCACTGCGGCAGCATTTGAAATTGTAGCATTCATTTTATTAGGTCCCATATCTTCGGCTAATGTTGGACCATCAAATGAAAAATAAACCATTGTTGTTCCGGCTGTTAACATTTCATCGGCACTTTTTGCTCGAGTTGTTACTTTCATATTATCAATGTAGCCATTGAATGCACTATCAGAGAATGGTGCTGCACCAATCACAATCGATGCATTTCCACCTTTATATGGACCAGCTGATGATTTTGAATTATCAAGTACACCTTGTAAATAAACAGATTGTGTTTGAGATGAATAATCATATACGAATCCCACATGATACCAAGTATTGATTGTTAATGTTGTTAAACCAATCACATCATTCATCATGAAACTCATATATAATTTAAAATTTCGAATTAACAAATATAAACATTGATCTTGACAAGTTGAACATGCACATTGAGTGAAGATAGCATTATCACCGTTTAGAGTATACGCATAGATCCATGCTTCAATTGTGAAACTTGTATATGTTAGATTAAGAAAATGAGATGATACAATTACTGAATCATTTGTAGTGCGATTCAGTGTCAAGTAAAATCCCAATTGAAAATATGTCGGACTTGCATATTGTGCACCATTTTGAAGTATACCATTATAAACTCCATACATATCATCAGCGTCCGAATCGAAACTCCAGAAAACATTCGTTACATTGGGAGCAATAGTTGTTGTTGATGTTTTGTCGGTCACTATGACACATTGTATTGTATTAGTGAAAAAAAAATATATATATGAACATTTACCTGCTGGATTTCGTGTTAAGATGACGCCAAGAACACTAGGTGCAATTATAATGCAAGCTACAATAAATACAATCCCAACTAGAACAAGGACACCTTTTGTTGATCCTGTTGATGATGCTCTAAATGATACACATAAACGTATATTTTCCATTTTTGATAAAACAATATTCGAAAATGTTTACGTTTTCATAGCTGATCTTGTTTGACCATATTTACTTGAACGAAAACGATGATCACTTGTATGTCGTGACTAAATAGTAAGAGATTGTAGACGAATTAGGCGATTTATTTAGTTTTCATCTCACTATATTTGTTGGCGACGTCTCGTCAACAGACAGAATTGAAACTGCATCTTCTTCATTCTCGTCCGTACTTGGGCGTACTTTCGAAGCACTAATTGATTTAATTTCTCTTGTGAAACCAAACGATTTTGATTGTGGAATTCTTTTCTCCATATGCGTAATCTGAATATTTCAAAAAACAATTTATGAATATTGTCACCAAGCAAAAAAGTAGAACGTAATTTTCAAGTGAATTGTGACGGTGTTTATGAAAAACAATTTTAACAGCATTTTCACTTCAAAAGAACATGACTGGCAACAAAAAAAACGAAAACACAGAAACAACACACCCATTAATTGTTACAATCATCATTTGAGAGAGAAAAAAATACTGCGTGAAAGCATCACTTAATGGAAATGGTGCAGTAATGTCAATTTCAAAAGGTACGATCTTTTGCGCATCAATTTTTAACAGTTTTTTTTCAGTTAAGGATTTGCTAAGGCAAGTATCTCACTGGCACTCAATTCTCGTCGATAGACATAGAGTTCATCAATAGCACCTTGAAATGGAACAACATTAATAGTAAAAGCACTTTGTCCACAATAACCATATGGATATGCACCAACTAATAGATAATCGATCTGTCCTGTAGACCACCATGATTGTGGACCAGTCGTACCTATATAAGCACCATTGACATACATTCGTAAACCATTCGATAAACTATAAGTATAACCTAAATGTGTCCACGTTCGAAGAGCAAGCACAGGACCAACAATTAACGGTGCTCCAGAAACTAAAATAATCATAGAGATTTGTCCAAAATAATTTAATCCCATTAAACTATAACAGTTTCCAGTAGTATTTAAAAAAGGTTGTCTCTGTATTAATACACCACCATTAATCGAATATGGATAAACCCAAAGTGCAATTGTTACTGGACGGTTACTTAGTCCCATCTGTTGAAAACCAGGAATTTGTAAATATGATGATGTACTACCACTAAATATAAGACCTCGTCCAACTTTTCCCGTAGCTGCTGCAGCATTTGAAATTGTAGCATTCATTTTATTAGGTCCCATATCTTCGGATAAGGTTGAACCATCGAAAGAAAAATAAACCACTGTTGTTCCAGCTGTTAACATTTCATCGGCACTTTTTGCTCGAGTTGTTACTTTTACACTATCAATAAAACCATTAAAGGAACTTCCAAATGCGAATAATGATCCTATTTCTATTGTTGCATTTCCACCTTTATATGGGCCAGCTGATTATTTTGAATTATCAAGTACACCTTGTAAATAAACAGATTGTGTTTGAGATGAATAATCATATACGAATCCCACATGATACCAAGTATTGATTGTTAATGTTGTTAAACCAATCACATCATTCATCATGAAACTCATATATAATTTAAAATTTCGAATTAACAAATATAAACATTGATCTTGACAAGTTGAACATGCACATTGAGTGAAGATAGCATTATCACCATTTAAACTCGACGCATAGATCCATGCTTCAATTGTGAAACTCGTATATGATAAATTCAGAAATGGTAATGCTATTGTAAAGGATTCATTTAATATTCCATTTATTTGTAAACTAGAGCCAGTACCAAAATAAGTAGTGTTAGAATATTGAGCACCATTCTGAAGTACACCATTATAAACTCCGTACATATCATTGCCATTGCCATCAAAATTCCATTGTGCGTTTGTAACGTTCGGCGCAATTGTTGTTGATGATGTTTTTCCTGTTACTACAGAATATGAAATGTTAAACATTCAAGATATTGATAGTAAAATTAGTGAATTACCTGCTGGATTCCGTGACAAAACAACACCCAAAACCGTTGGTGCAGTTATAATAACAGATATAATGATTAGAATTCCAATGAGAACAAATAAACCTTTGTTTAATCCTATCGATGACTTTCTAAATAAAAAAAATAGTGAATGAAAAAAGAATCACCAGAAATGCTTACGTTTTCATATGTACTGATGAAATTTTTTTAAATTGATGATTTTTCTGTGATGACTAGAATGTACGTAAAAAGGACAAATAAGATAATCAAATTTTATTTTGTATATGTTTTAAATTGAAACTGACTGAATGTACTGGCGAATGATCATCAACGGATAAAATTGAAACTCCGTCATCATCATCATCTTGACTTCTATTTACATTAGCATCAATTTTAGAAGCACTAGTTGATTTAATTTCTCTCGTAAAACCAAATGTTTTTTGTTGTCCAACGCGTTTCTCCATGAGACAACTATTGAATTGCAATTGTTTTTCTTTTGAAATATATTATGTTAACAAAGCATTGTCGTTATGAAAGACACAAGTGTGATCTGTAGACAAATCAATTACGTAGCTTTTTCTTCAAGAATACTTATTCAAACAATAATTGTGTAAATAAGCGAAATACGCCTTCACGAACAACTAATCACTGTGTCACATCGAAAGAAGAAGAATGGACGAAAAATGTTTCTATTTGGAATGTCGAAATGCGCGTCATTAAACGTTTCATTTTTTGTAACACAGAATTCAAAATTTTACATTGTTTCTTTTTTCTTGATGTGACAAGAATATTATATCAATGATGACATTCGAACAGAGATTATTGTAATTATTGGTTTCAGTATATATGAACAGGAAATAATTCTATTTAATTTTAATCCATTTTCAGCAGAAGACATAGGCAAATCTCTTTTTTCTTTTTATTAGATAGACATCTGATGGGTGGGAATGTGTTTTTGGCTGTCAAAAATCCTTCAAAAAAAAAAGAAATCTTGACGATACTAGTTATTATTCAATTGACTCATTAGATATTTTTTTGTCTGCAAGCAAATAAAAAACGTTTTGAGTAATGCCAAATGTGTCACACGCAATTAACATAAAAAATAAGTCGGCGTGCATGAGATTATCTCTTGGGAAACGTAATATGATTGGAAAACAGAAAAAGAAGAAGGAGTATATTAGAAACACAGAGAAAGAGAGAAGTAAATGAGTATTTCGGTTTGTTTCTACGAGTAAAATTTTTTGTCATAATACGCAAATATTTTTAAGGAAAAAATATGTTAAATTTTGTTTTCTTTTGTTGTTTCAACAAATTATGTTATCGAATCGAGAGGAAAATCGATAGGATACTGAAAAATATGCTTTTTCATCACGCATGAACCAAGGGGAAAAGATGTCAGTAAATGACAAGTAGCTGTCTTCGTATTGATTGGTGAATCGTTTCAATAAATATGACTCAATCGAGTCTCTTCATTCTTGAAGCAAGAAGGAAAAAAAGAAGAAGGAGAAATAACCGAGAAATCTTTTTTTTTTCTTCTCCTCTCTCTTCTTATTCTTCTAGTTGTTTGTCAGATTACTTTATCTTGGAAAATAAAAATATGTTGCTACATGAATATCGAATATGTTTACCATTTACTATTGAAGAAGTAAGAATAAATACAAAATTAAATAGTTCAAATTTTTGTTTGCTTTTCGATTTCTAGTATCAAATCGGACAATTGTATATGATTTGCAAACATTGTGAACTCGAATCGAGTAAAGACGAAGGAGTTGAAGTCGTACGAAACGAGCCGATCACGAATGAAAATGGTGAAATGGGTCAATTGACAGAAAAACGTTTATATCTATCAAGGTTTTTTTTTGCTTTAACTCATATTATTTCACATAAATATGTCATTTTTTATTACTATCTAGTCGTTTACCGACATGGATTCGGTCTCTCATTCCTAATGTATTTTATATCACCGAAAAAGCGAGCAATTTCTATCCATATACGATTACAGGTAGAGTTTTGTTTTTCGGCAGCATGATGCATTTTTTATTATCGAAACAAATACTGAATAATGAATAACGAGTATTCTTTCTCTCTCTTTTTTTTATTTCTTATTTACCAGAATATACCGTAAGTGATTATTATGTACTTCTAATTGCCTTGCTTTTGTCTCCTTCAAAACAAAAAAAAACCTAGAGAAAATCTATGTCCTAGTTCGGAATGAGAAATTCTAATGAAAATAGATCCTGCTTATGCTTGTTATAATGGTGTCGTGTTATTAAATTTTGTTTTGATTTATTTGAAAATATATCTTATCAATTGAATGTGTCTTTGCCTTTGTAGTGTTCATTTTTGCCTCGATTCTCGATTGTTGTCGAAACACGTTATGAAAATAATAATGGAACAAATGAAAATGTAATGAAGACTAATTACTTGTGATGTGAATGTATTTCTTTTGTTTTTCTCTTAAGTGTCATCGTCTGTCGGCCGACGAATTAGCTACAAGAAAATTAGAATATCTAGATATAGCAACTGAACGCGTACCGGATTATAAATATAAGGAAAGCGAAGATCCATGTAAATTTAAATCGTCAAAAACTGGTCGTGGACCATTGACATCGAACTGGAGAGTTCGTATTTGTTTGTTTTGATTTCAATGCAAAACGAAACGAACGATTTTGTTTATTCAAGGATTTTACAAAACCAATTATGTGTGCATATAAAACAGTTCGTGTACGTTTCGAAGTCTGGGGATTTCAAACACGTGTTGAAGATTTCACTCAACGAGTACCGATAGAGAAAACTAGAGAAAAAGAATATTAATTAAAGCATTTTCTTTTTTTTCATGTTGTCTAGGCTGTACGTGATATTCTCATACTAGCTCATCGTCAGGCGTTTACATGGATGGATGAATGGTGAGATTAGTTTATTATTAATTGCGCAATTTATTTATTTATTTTTTGTTATTGTCGTGATCTAGGTATGGAATGACACTCGAACAAGTTCGAGAATATGAACGAGAAATGTTCGATCGAACGAATAAAAAAGTCTTACAAACATCTACATCAACAACGAATAATACAACTTTCGATTAAATTAGAATGATTTTACATTTTATTCTATTGTGCAAAAGAGAAAAAATAAACAAAAAATATTTCGAATTATTCAGATATATGTTGTTCTCGATGTTTTTCACCCAAATATCATTCTATTTTTGTTTTGTTCATCTCCTATTTGTGTGTTTTCTTATTGAAATTGTAATTATTTATTTTCATTGTGATTATAGAAGAAAAAAAAAGATCTAACAACATAATAATAAAAAGGAAACCCGAATGACAAACATCTCGAAAAACAAAATAAAAGAACAGCTAATTATTTCATTCTACATATCTCTTGCAGATCGATTTCTATTCAATGGCATCATCGATACCATCAGACACACAAAAGACGTCTGATGTTGCTGAAAAACTCACACAACAATTTCTCTCCAATGCTGAAGATTATTTTCGTACAGAAATTAAATGTATGTCTATCTATTGACTTTTTTCATCATAATCAAAAACGAGAGAGAAGACGAGAGTTTTCTTATTTTCTGTTGAAAAGATCTCATCAGACGAGTAAAGTTCGTTATTCGATCTAATCGAAGACGATGAGAGATATGTAAATAAATGACGACAGTTATGTTTACACTAAATCCGATAGTGAAGAAATCTGCTGAAGTTTGATGAGTTTGAGGAGAAAAAGGGAAAATCTATGTCAGGAAACATCTGTCAACTATCAGGACGTGCTCTTTCCGTCTAATAAATCCCTCTTTTGAAGAAAATTTTCAATGATGTTCTTTTAATTTCCTTATGAAATCAAACAAAAAAAAATACGAATTCTATTTTCTTGCAGTGGTATCGAATGATTATGATTGTTTGAATCAAATGAATGCACTTGCTTTGGATAAATATAATCAAATCGAAAGAAAATTAGAACGATTGAACGAAACAGTTCGTACGATGAACGAATCTAATGGTAATAATAAGACAATATTTGATGGATATGTGAGGAAAAATATTTGTTGTTTAGCAAGAAAATTCTCGTCAATATTCGGTCAATTAAATGAAATCGAAGATGCTATGACAAATTTAGAATCGACAGTCATGAAATTAGATGCCTATTCACGTTCACTCGAAAGTCAATTGAAAAAATATGAGAAAGTTGTTATTGCCAATAGAACACTTTCGCCTACACAAAACTGATGAAAAACAAACAAACACAAACAAATAAATACATATATACATATTGATTTTAATCTTCTGCTTTCCGGTGATCTGATTTTTTTTTGTAAAACTTTTAGATGTTGAATCGATTAGTTCTTTCGCATTATCGATATTTTTCAACGGTAAAAACTGCTTGGAAAGATAAACTTGCTCATGGACCGTCATTGAAATCATTTATTCAACAAACAAATCAACAAAATCTTTCAGTTGAATCAACATCACCATCGTATTTAACCGATCATCTCTACGATGAATCGGACACAGTCAATCCTTGGACAAATTCTAAACGACGTGTTTATTTCGATGTGTACGGTTGTCAAATGAATGAAAATGATACCGATATCGCCTACACATTTCTCGATAAACACGGTGGTTACGAACGAGTGATGAATGAAAATGATGCGGATGTTGTTTTGTAAGTAATTAGAAGAGAAGAAAAAAAAGGTCTTAATAAGAATGTCATTCTTTTTCTTTTATGATGACATTTAATTGTAGGTTAATGACATGTAGCATTCGGTATGTAAAGAAGACTATTAAATTTAATTTTGACGAAATAATTTCCTTATTTTCTTACTGAAATAGTGAAGGTGCAGAGCAAAAGATTTGGAAAAAACTTCAATCTCTTGCTCATCGAAAACGAACTCGAACACCGTATGCACCTCCATTTCAAGTCGGTGTACTCGGCTGTATGGCCGAACGATTAAAAGAAAAATTAATCGAACGTGAAAAAATTGTTGATGTTGTCTGCGGACCAGATGCCTACCGTTCATTGCCGAATCTTCTCGATCAAACATTATTGTCATCGGATCAGAAAGGTATCAATACAGTTCTGTCATTAGAAGAAACCTATGCTGATATAACACCACTTCGATTTGATACGAACAATCGACGAGCATTTGTATCGATTATGAGAGGATGTAATAATATGTGTACATTTTGTATTGTACCATTTACAAGAGGAAGAGAACGAAGCAGGTGAAATTTTGAAAAAAATAAATAAAAATAAGTCATTTCGAATGAAAATCTTTATTGTTTTGTAGACCGATGTTGAGTATTCTCGATGAACTTCGATATCTAGTCGATTTAGGCATAAAAGGTTTGAGAGAGTTTATTGTTTCTTTTATCTGATAATTATCTTTTCAATTGAAGATGTAACTTTACTCGGTCAAAATGTGAATAGTTATTGTGATGATTCGAAATTAGATGTTTCTCTACACACAACAAAATTATTGTCAAAAGGATTTAAAGAAAACTATAAAACGAATACTACGAAAGGTTAAAAACGAATCAATCAAATGTATTTTTCTTTTTGAAACGATATTCTATATGCATAGGTTCGATTCGTTTTGCTACATTACTCGATCAAGCAGCTAATATCTCACCAGAATTACGCATACGGTTTACTTCTCCACATCCAAAAGATTTTCCTGATGATTTATTACATGTTTGTTCTGTCAATATGAATGAAACTTCTTTTTTTATTATTATAGTATTCTTTGATTAGGTTATGAAAGATCGTCCAAACATCTGTAAATCAATTCATTTACCTTGTCAAAGTGGTAGTACACGTATGCTTGGTACGTGCATAATGTGTTTTCTTTTCTTTTCCAATTGATCAAATTACTGTTTTTGTAGAACTAATGCGTCGTGGTTATACGAAAGAAACGTATCTTTCATTAGTCGAACATATTCGTTCGATTATTCCTGATATGGCTCTATCATCGGACTTCATTGCTGGATTTTGTACGGAAACTGAAGCTGATCATCAAGATACATTGGATGTTATTCATCGAGTTGGTTATAATTTTCTCTATTCATTTCCTTATTCAATGAGAGAGAAAACCAAAGCATATCATCGATTAACTGATGACATACCAATGGAAATTAAATCACGACGACATTTAGAAATTCATGAAGTATTTCGACATCATGCACATATAAGAAATCAATCGTATATTGGCCAAACGCATTTATGTCTCATTGAAGGACCTAGTAAACGTGCTCCAGATACTCAACTAGCTGGAAGAAATGATTATAATACAAGAGTCATTTTTTCGAAAGAAATACCTGATAGCAATGAAAGTCTACAAATAGGAGATTATGTTGAAGTTCGAATTGATTCAGCAACATCACAATCATTGAAAGGAACACCATTAAAACGAACGACATTAAAAGATTTTCATTTGTGAAACTAAATTGTTAAATTTTGTTTTTGGTTTAGATAAAAAAATAAATAAAAACAAATCATCTTTTGCAGATAGCTCCTTTTGTTTTTCTCAATGTCATTGATCCCTTTGACATCATCAATATTTCGTTCGTTGAATATTACTGATAGTCATTTACTCGAACGTTTCGAACGTGCAGGAATAAAAAATCTCACTGATCTTTGTGTATATACATCTCTTGAACTTTCACTTAAATTTCGTATTTCAATCTATGATGCTGAACAAATTCTTGAACAATTTCTTTCGACTCTTTCGATTCAATCAAAAAATGCCTATGACATGTTATTACAAACGACATTAGCCTACATTCCAACGAAATTACCGACTCTCAATCGTTGTCTTAATGGTGGTTTACGACGTGGATCATTAGTAGAATTATGTGGCTCTTGGGGTATATTTTTTTGTTTCTGATTGATTGATTGATTCGTTGATTATAGGTAGTGGAAAAACACAATTTTGTTTACATTTAACTGCACAATGTTGTCTTGAGGGTCTACGTTCGATTTATATTGATACTGAACATACATTTTCGTCGACACGTCTTTTAAATATGATCGGTAGTTTTGATAGTAAACAAGAACAATTACTCGAACTTGTTCGTCTCGAAACAATTTTCGATTCCGATGCATTGATGAATATTTTAACACGAATTGAAAATGAATTCGAAGAAGAAAAACATGAAAATCCAGCTAATCCACAACATCCTGCTCTATTAATTGTCGATTCAATTGCAGCACCATTACGAATGTCAACGATCGGTTATACAAGAGATAATATTCTTTTATCATTTACAGATTTTGCTAAACGATTAGCTACACGATATAATCTTCTCGTTGTCGTCACAAATCAAGTGACGACAAAACGTCGTTCGAATGTTTTAAGTGAGAAAAATCTCGATAATTCATCGTTCGGCAATGATTTCTACATGAGTGTTGCACTTGGCAAAGCCTGGTCGTATTCTGTGAATGTTCGTTTAGGTATATCCTATCAAGGAGATAAATGTCGACAATTAATTGTTGGCAAATCAATTGAATCACCTGGTTATACAATCGCTTTTCAAATCTTAACTAATGGTCTCGAAGAATTAGATAACGAAGAAAATCTTAATACACAACGAAGACTTATGAAAAAACCTATGATACCAAAATTAATTCAAGCTGATGAAATGCAACTTATCGGAAAACAAATACGACCTTAGACAAAAAAACACATTTTTTTTTCTCGAAATAAAATAAAAGAAATTCTATGCCCATCGACCAATGACAGCCATTGCACCAGCACCGAGATACAACGAAATAAAATACAAAACTTTCAATTTTGTACTTAGAGAGAAAAAACCATGTGCATTTGAACCCATTTCAGCTGATATTAAATTGACAAGTGCGATATAAATTAAAACACCACCCGATAGAGATTCTAGAATGCCACTAACAAGTAATGAAGAAACAGCTTTGGGATTGTATGTTCCCGAATGAATACCAATACCAATAGCGATGCCAATCGGTGTTGTCAATGAAAAAAAAACAACCATATAAATCAATGGTTTCATTGAAGTTGTTGGCAAATATGCAATTTGTGCACCGAGAGCAATGGCTTCGAAAAATTGATGAAAACAAAGAGCAATTAATAGAGCAACAAACGATTCAGTTGTCGTTCCTAGAGTTAAACCAATTAGAACGGAATGTAGAGCAATGCCAAGTTCTAAGAGATACGTGGTGATTTTGTGTTGTTGATTGTCATCTTGAAATGCAGCACCATGAAAATGACCAGATTCTGGAAAGATTTCGGCAGGTTCAGGCGGTTGTTGGATTTGGATGACATCGATTGTTACACAATCGTTATGTTTTCGTTTAGATTCATCGATTTCCGTCGGCTTAGTTTTCACTTCGGATTGTTTTCCTTCGTGATTGTCTATATCATCGCCTTTTGTTTGTTCAGCAATATGTACTTGCGACTGTTTTTTACCACGATGATTATGTTTAACCTTTGGAACATTATCAATAACAATATTTAGTCGTTTTTCATTTGTTGAATTGTCATTTTCAACACAAATATCATCACGACATACTGTTTGTTGAATATCATTGACTGTCGGTGGTATATCATCGCATTGTTTGTTTTCATCCGGTTTTGCACATTCATTCAAATCAATATGTGCAACGATATGTTTGTGATTGTGTTTCTGTCTACTTGAATGAACTCGTTGATGAGCCAAAAATTCAATTAATTGCATGGCAAGAACAGCAATCATTGCAAAAAGACCACTGTAAGCACCGTAAATATTCCATGAATCGGGAAGACAAGAATCTGTTAGATTTTCCATAGCGTCTGGTAAGATATGAATAAATGCTGTCGATAGCACAACTCTACAATCGGAATAGAAAAGTAGAAAAAATAAAATTTCTATTTTTTACAATGTACATACCCACTACCGAAAAATTTGCCTACGTTGATAATAATTGGATTGATACGTAAGCGTTTAATTCGTGTCGAAGCAACCGAAATCATTGCACCCAAAAATGATACTCCCAAGAGAATGAAAATAGATCCAATATGCAATCCTAAGTTATAAGCGCGATCGATTTCTTCATCACTTGGATTACATTCATCGACTTCCGTCGGTAATGTCGTATTTATTTCACTGGAAAGACTCATTTCGAATAGTCAATATATGTTTTTTGACGATATTTTCACAACGATGACTGATAATAATTTAATGTTTATAATAGTTATAAAAAAATAAAAATTTTATAGGCATACGCCCTAGAGTATTTTGTGTCTTTTTATTTTTTTTTCTCTTTTTCTCTCTCCCTCCCTATCGTTTATCGATAGTTGGAGATAGATGCTCGTATACTCAAGACAAAACTTTTTTCTTCTCGTCGATTTCACCTGACTCTCGTCCGTAATGTACATATACATTTTACGTATATATCAGTGCACATGTTTCAACCAGAACACCTTTCAACCAAATCACAGATAGAAACCTTTTTTTTCCTCCTAGCTACGCTTTTATTATTCTTCTTCTGTTGTTTTTGTTTTTCATAACTAAAAACAATGATAAATATTAACTAATTACAAATGAAAAGAAAAGATTTTCTGTTAATAGTTCAAATAATTATGACATTCGTACGACAGTAAATGCAAATGCCACTTCAGATTTGGCTTCAATCATTGGATTATAACGTAAACGCGAGCCAAGTGAACGTGCTTTATTATCGTAAAATAAACATGTCATTGTCAATTGACAAATAGACCGAAATCGAATCTGAACTTTTCGTTGTTTGTAATTTTGTATTAAAACATTCGTTGTCATAACTGATGAATTTGTCGTTGGATTCATTGATATTGTTCGATTGTAAACAAGAATAACATCAGGATCTTGACCTAATTCGAATTCATATTTTTCCGATTCAGCTAATGATGGCAATTGCCATTCGCCTGTAACAACATTTGATGACGAATCATGGAGTAAAAGATGACCAGGTGGAAGAAATGATGAACTATTCGATAATTGATATAAACGTTGAAATTTATATGAATTCGATGTTGCTGTGTCAGATGTCATTGATGGTAGAGTTAAAACCAATGTATAAGTATACAATGTCTTAACACGAATATTTGGTAAAAGTATTGGAAGTGTTAAGAGTGAATAAGGTTCGATTGTTAACGAAGCATTTATATGAGAAAAAAGATGAATTCCACTGTAATCAACTGTTGTTTTCGATGATGATGATATTGGTGTAATAATTAATGATGAACTTCTACCATTTCCAAATGATAAATTAATATCACCATATAATAAATCTGTTTGATTGAATTGATACGTTAATGGACTTGAATTAATAATATCAGCAAACATTTGAAATTGTGTTTGACCATCGGCTAAGATTTGTAATGAATAACGAGCATGCCATCGAAGATTATTGATAATATACGAAATTGTTAATGTTAAATTTTTCATGATTGGAAAAAATGCAACTTCATAAATCGGAGTTGTTTGTGGTTCAAATGGATATTCGATAAGTTCCGATTGAATACGAAAGTATCGTCCACTTTCGATTTCACGTACAAGTGAATAATCATTCTCATGTCGAATGAATTCACATGGAATAGGCGTTGTTTGTTCGGGATATTTTCGAACATAAACAATTTTACCTAGAAAACGATTGGATTAGAATTGTTTTTATTTCTCTATTTATTTCAATCACCTGTCATATTCATATTAACACGAACAATTCGACGTTCGAATGTAATCGACATATTATTATTATTATTATTTGACATCTGTCGAATAATAATACTTTCTTGTTTAATATTATCCCAGTCCGATTGTTGAAAACGTAGAGGTTCATTATAAATTTGATGAACTTCAGCAAATGTATCATAAAGTCGAAGCATATTATCAGATAATATATTTTGAATATCAAAAGCAGATAGTACACTCAATATGAGAAATATTCGCATAGTTGATCACTGACTTGAGAATACAAATGAATGAATGAATGAATCGAAATTCATAGTTTATGTTCATTTTATTTGGCATAGACAAATATGATATTTGATCGTTAATGATTCTGTCCTTCGTTCAATATTGTTAAACATATTTTTTGAAAAGAAAAAAATATGACTATCGAATGTCCCCGTTTAAATAAAAGAAATAACAAAACGATGAAATTTAATCGGGTAACTTTCTATTGAACTCGAATGAAGAATAACAACAACAGCATATTTGAAATATATATGATGTTTTAACTATCTAGGACAATTGTTCGTTTGGACTTGGTTTACCTCGTTTTTTTTTCTCTGCAGTTAAAAAATTATCAATGATATGAAATTCAATAACCGAGAAAGAGAGAAGAAAAATCAGTTTCATAGTCGACATGAAAGAATGAAATATTTCATATTCTAATCAGCTATTCTTTTTTTTTTGATAACAAATTCAACACTCTCAAGTCTACACATCAATAACACAAACTGCCAACAAATATTCTTATAAATGTCAACGATTTTCCATAGAATTTCAAGAACTGTCTGACGACACACCTTCCAGCATATTTCTATGCTCGAACTAACCTATTGTAATTCATGTCAATGTTACAGCCTGCAATTACGATGATCTGTTGTTATTGTTTTTCTTTGCTTCCTATGTATAATTCAGTGAAACTACTAGGCTCGAGATTAACACGGACGTTAATATAAATAGCTTTTCTGCATACATATTACTGTATCGTACGCGCGCAGCAAACTTAATGTATTATCTGTCATCATAGATTTTCTTCTGTTGTGTTATCTAAATGAGATACGTTTTTGCTTGACTAATGTTTGTGGCACGTACTGAGTGAAGAAATCGATTCCATAACCTTGACGGTTATCTTGTTTATATGCACATCAACATCAAAAAAAAAGAAGAAGAGAAACAGATAGCGAAAGACAGGACGAGCGAGAAATAGAGAGAAGAAAAAACGAGAGAGAAATGTATATTATTGTAAGCAACTGTGTTTCTTTTTCCACTTCTTCTGAGTTATATTTCGATCGCATATCTAATAATAAATTGTTGTTTACAACAGAATGGTATCAAAATTTCTTCTTTTACTCGCTGTTCTTTGCGGTAAGTTCAAAAACAACGCTTAACATATCGAATAGTTTTGTTTTTTCGAATTGATTTTTAGTTGCCGTCGTTCGACATGTTACAGCCGACGCCAAAATTTGCTACCAATGCGATGAATTAAATCCATCAAGCAAATGGAAATTTTGGGGAGAAAAAATTACGAAATGTAATGGTGTTCCATTTGAAAAATTCGCTACTAAAACATCAAAAGCTTTCGGTAGTGCTGTCTTAACATGTTACACTGTAAGACATTTGATTTTTTCTGATTATCAATAAGTTTTCCGGGCGGATTTTTCTTCTGTAGAAATTCAACGATCAAGGTGTTGTTATCAAACGTGGTGCCTATGGATTAGGCGAAGTTTACGATAAAACTGTTAAATGTCGTGATCGATATCATTTATGCTGTCGATCAAGTCTTTGCAATCGACACACTCTCTCGCCATGTCCACCACCACGTAAGAATTTTTGATTATCACCCGAAAAAAAAACACGTAAATAATCCTTTGTTTTATTTTTCAGCAAAAGTTGAACCCAAAAGTGAAGTCAAAGCTTGCTACGAATGCAAAGGTGTTGAGGCTTGCCGTGCCGATCAACTCTCAACTGGTTCAATTCGTACTTCAGCAGTTTTGGGTGCCAGCAACTTATATTGCTACACAGTATGTTTAAAAAAATACATCGAGTCTATTAATCATTTTCTTGTTTTTATCTCTCATAGAAATTTGATCCTAAAACAGGTAATGCTATCGCTCGTGGTGGTTTCGGATTTGGTGAAATCCTCGATAAACATCTTAAATGCGATGCTAAACACTATCTATGTTGCTATGAAAACTTGTGTAACACTCAAACAGCTGGCTATTGTGCTCGACCAAATTATGGTGCCAATAATCAACCACATCAACAACATCAAGAACAACAACATCACGAACATCAACATCACGAACATCAACATCACGAACATCAACAACCTGAACAACATCAACAAGAATAAATCATAGTTCTTTAGAAATAGCAAAATAAACTCTTCTATAAACAATTAAACGCGCGCGTGCTGTGTGTGTGTTAACAAATCTTCTCTTTTTTTTCTTTTCATACCCTACTATCATTTGATTTCATACTTTAAAATAAATTTTCAAGTTTATCTCTTAGTTCAAGAAAAAAAAACAATGGATTCTTTGAATAATATGTGTAGCGCATTGGTTTCAATTAATAACATTTTACAAAAACGAAATCATTCGAACGATAGATCAGTTTCACACTCGACTACAATCGATTTCAACAACGAAATCAAATCCGATAGATTAACTGAAGAGAATTTCTATCGTGCTCGTTTATTCAATCGAACCATCGAAGAATTACCGAGTAAAATGAAATTGTCGATCGTATTTGTTTCTATTTATTTTATTGTAGATATTGATATCGATGAAATTCAACAATTGAAATCAACGAATATTCATACAATACAAGATCTTCTTAGTCGATATTTAATTCATGATACAGCCGAAGAATTCTATAAATTTCTTCTTCAAACTTTTCATTTAACTAAACGAACTGCATCGACAATAACGAATTTATTTCATCAATGGGCAAGCTATAATTTAGATGGAATAGAAATGAATGAACAAATAAATTTCGTCTGATGATAAAATCCCATTTATTTATTGTTTTTAATATAATACGGATTTTGTTTTATTATTTTTCTTTAAGAAGAAGAACAAGGAAAAGTAAGTGTAAATCACTGTTTCAATTAGATTATGTAGATGAAAAATATAGATTCATAATTAAAATTGCTTTGTGCTGTGGTTGTTATTGTTTTTCATTGATATACATTTGTGATAAATTAAAGGGCGAAAAGAGAAAGAAAACTAGGAAGAAAGCAAATACGATGTTAACCGATCACCAGAATGAATATTGAAGAGAAGAAGAAAAAAAGAAGAATCAATGATTCGGCTGGAAACGATAAGAATAGAGAATTGGTTGAAATACATTATTTTCATGATAGTGATTTTTCTTTGGGTGGCGATGATGATGATGGTGATGCTGTTGCTTGAGGATAATGATTGTTAGTTGTTAAATGAGGATCAGCGGTTGAAGAATCTGGTTCAGCAAATAACGGATTGCGAACTTCCATTTCACCCGTCTTCAAAAGAAAAACAAAAGCAATAATTTTAGTATAGATTGACAGATGCAATTATGTGACATACAGGCGCAAGACCAGGACATTCATAAACTGTATAATCCCCGCCATTTGGTATTTCATCATCGGAATCATCAGACTGAACAGGTTTATTGTCGATATGAGCTCTTTTAAAATGATGAGAAATAAAGAAATTCATGTTCGAACGTTTAATTTACTTTTCTTGTGCCATCATCTGTTGTCGTTGTTGTTGATAGTGAAACATTTGTGCACTTTGAGCTAATTTTCGATCAGACATGGTCGTACTTGGCGAGATTTTTGTTCCATTACCACCAGGTCCTGTTACTCCATACGACGGATATTCAGTGTCGAGTGCAGCTTCGGCTCGTTTTTGAATTCTAATTAAAATACGAGAAAGCACGAAAGATAATTAATTTTGATATTATCGTCAGATACTTGAGTATTTTTCATTTAATATTCTAACTACAGACGATCATTAATAATATATTTTCTCATAACGCGTCGATTCATTTCTAATATTCTTTTTATGTAAAACACGATTGTGTTTCAAATCAGTTGTCGAATTGACTTTGTCTCTTTTTGTAGTTTGTCAAAACAAGAAAACTATCGATCTATCAATGATGTAGAACATTCGATCTAATTCATAGCCATCTAAATTAGAACTGTCACTATATTTGTTGATTCTCATGTGTTTTTCTTCTTCCCCGAAATAAACATACTGCCTTCAGTTTCCTCTTTCACGGGATTTCCTAACTACTGATAATTATACGTCTCCTTGTTTTACTGACAAGAAAAACATGAACACCTGTAGTTTGAACTATGATATCAATTTGAATAGTTAGTCCCTAGAAAAGAATAACTATATCATGCTTTTGTTGTCACGTACTTGTACCAAAAAATAGCAGCTGCAACAAGACCTAACACGCCCACTAAACTGCAAACAGCGACAATTGCTAAACAAGAACAAAAAAAATGAGAACTTGAAGATAAAAAATCAACTTTGACAATTTACTGAGAAATAGAGCATCATTTCGACGTTTACTTCGTTCAGAATCAATTAGTTTGTCGTCGGATTGTAAACGTTCGGTACGAGCAACAGCGTTGTCAGCAATCCAATCTCGATTATCCGTATTCGTTTGAGATAATTGATCGATAGCTGCTTCGTCATTGTCATTTTCACTTTTTCCATTGAATTTATCTGTTTTTCGACTTAATTCTAATAGGTAATCCAATTGTTTTTGGTTTTCTATTTTGAAAATAGAAAAATTTTCTTTCGTTTTTTATTAAACACAAACTTTACCATGCGATCGTTCGTTAACATTAATGTGATGTTTGGAAAATTGCCCATAGTATGATTCCCAATCGTCATTATCTTGTTCTAATTTAATAAAAACAAAAGAGAACCAAATATATTAAAAATAGAATTAGGTTGTTATTTCTCAAGAAAAAGAAAAGAAAACAACACAAAACGAGATCATATTCTTTGATCCATGAACGCACTAAGATGTTTATAATTTCTTTAAAATGTTTGCCTACTCAATTCTACCGTAAAAAAAATACAATGTAATCTTTTTTCACCTTCTAATGGTTCATCATAGAAACTACTTTCCAATGCCGATAATGGTAAATACTCATTACGAACTAAATTTTCTTCGTTCACTGGTGTTTGTAAATCATTATGTGACGAGGAAAGTTTTGGTACGGGAAAATAAAATAGATGAGCAGCATCGATTGTCGTTAAAAAAGCCAAGAATATCACGATGGAGTTTTTATTCATCTTGTTGTTGTTGTTGGTTCGAGCGCTTTTTAATGTTTGAAAGGAAAAAAATTTACAGGATTTTATTTTTCACCGGTGATCTTTGTATGCATGTGTGCGCATGCAAAACACCCGATCGTCATTTGTGAGAATGGGAGCATAGTCAGTAGAATTAGAGAGTTCTTGTTTTTGCTGAAACTTCTTGCGATCAAAAAAAAAGGGGAGAGAATTTCTTTTTTTTTCCTTCTCTCTTTTTCTCTCGTTTTTTCTCTTTCTGTCTTAAACGTTGTTGATAATGATGATGACGTTCAGGAAACTAAACTATGCAATATGAGAAATAAAGAGAAAAGAAAAATGCCGAATGTGATTCTAGCAAGTACAGACAAAAAAAATTGCTGTTTCAGATAAGAAGAAGAATTGTTTGCGTGATTTTTGCTTTCAATAATCCATCTCGAGTTAAACACAATGTCACTCGATCTAACATTTTTATAGTGAACGATGCGATGTGATTATCTCGAACGATCAACGATGACATCATCGGTTAATAAAAGAAATATATTCAATTGAATGTAATCATCAACGAACAGTGTTTCTTTGACTTCAAGCACAGTTCGTTGAGTATGCTAATTCAGATATACAAAATAATTGACGAGTTTTCTTATTGATAAGAACACCAAAGGATACGTCAATCAATAGATTAATCTTTCTCCATATAGGACATATGCGTGTATAGTTTGCTGTCATTCTTCGTTTTTTATATTTCTGAATGTCTTGATTGCCCACTCAATTCTGATTCGATCAAAGAAGCTCGTTTGTCGAAGTTTTCTTTCTTTTTTTGCACTTTCAATTAACCATTTTTTTTCTTCTAATGTGCCGAATATCATTAATAATAGAGGATTAAGCAAAAAAAAACAAGAAAGCAAAAGCGTCGATTTTTCGATTAATCAAGACTAGTTCTTGGCAAGCTTTTCATCAATAAAAAATATGCACGCAAAGAAAACAAATGTTGACACTCACTTTCGGAATATCGAATAGCTAAACAAGACGAATATTTGCTTGAAAATAATTGACTATTAAACAGAATCAGTAAGACCAGTGGCCAAAAAATGTGTTTCGATAATAGATAAGTTTTTAACATCATATATTCGTCGATAGTTATTTCATGTTCGTTTGGTTAAAAACTCGAAATCGATCGTGTTACAATCGTCGTTGACTTCAATGGAATAAATTGAAATATTTCGTGAATTGATAAGAAAAGAGGAAGAAAAAAAAATAGTATCTAAAATATATTACCAATCATTTGGCGAATATCCAAGAAAAAAAAAAGAAAAGAAAAACAAAACGAAACAATGTCAAAGTGCACATGCAACAGCTGCTAAACTAACTAGGTTTTTAACGAAGTAACAGCTTAGAAAAGCGAACGCACCAATAGTTTTTCGATTGACAAATAATGTATTTTTTTCTGTTCGACAAAAAAAACAAAATTCTTTTGATTTTTCTGTTCACTAATATGTAACCAAAACAAAATATTCGCGTTTTGTCCCATTGCATAAATAGAAAAAAAATTACTCAAGGTGACACAAATATGCGTAGGTTGTACATATACGACAATCATTGCCAATATATACATAATGACGCAAAGGCGAATGGTATTCAAATATACAATCCGGGAAGACTGACTGTACGATATGAATGAAAGAGGTCGCTAATATTCAGATTGATTTTCTATTAGATCAAAAAAAAGTTGTCTAGTGACCGACGTTTTTAATGTGCTAAAATAATGAAAATAATCGTTAATTATCGATTATTTTCATCAAATCTTCGATAGTCAGCTAAAAAATTAATTCATATCCAGATAAGAGTTGTTAAATCAACTCAATTCAGGACTTTGAATCAAATCGAATTGCCTCAAAATTTCATAGTCTATGAATCGAATGGAATAGAATTAATTAGTTTTCTTAGCTGAGTTGTCCAGCTCTGTGCACAGACCATTTATGTTGCACGTTGCGTGTTTTCCTCTTTTTAATGCAATGCGAATGCGCAAAGCATTTATGTTGCGCGTTGTCTGTTTTACCTACCCGGGCAGACAAAAAAATATCAAAAACACGCGTAAACTCAATAAAACAGTATATTCTTGATGTGTACTCACGTTTTTGACAAATGTTGTCTGCTTGGATAATTATCTCGAGAACGACAAGTCGAATCATTTTCGTATGCAAGATAGCATTCTCACCTGAGCTTGTCTCGTGTGCCATCCAGTTCTTTTTGGCTTCTGTTTACTGTTAATTACTACGAGAAAAGTGCATTGTATATGACCGATAATTTATGAACACATCGATGGCCTTTCCTTCCCGTCTTGTTCACATGATTACGTGTGCAAAAGACAATTAAGTTTATTGTAGAATTAAAAAGTGAACTGCAATGTGTTCATTTAATTCTTATCAATTTTTTATCGGCTACCGTTTTGTTAGCCTTTCGAACAAACAAAAAAGAAAAAAGAAATGTCGCTATTCATCAAGTTTTTCTGCTTGAAAACCAGCTGATTGAACAACTTGCATGACTTGATCTGAATTCAGATCGTTCGATGATGTTAATTCAGTTCGGCCACTTTTCAAGTCAACATTAACATTCGAAACTCCTGGAAGTTTTCGTAATGCATGAATAACTCCCGAACGACAACCTTCACAATGCATGCCAATGATTTTCCAATGTGTAATTCGACTTTCGTCAAGTTTATTGGCATCGGTCATTGTTGTTGAAAATTGATTATTATAAATTCGAAGAATTTCCGGTGAACACGAAAGTGTTACTGTCAAAATAAGAATCGATAGAAAATGCCATTTCGATGGACGATATCGATAGTAGGAATAAGTTAAAGATATAATTGTTAATGAAATGAATAGAGATCGATATGGAAGAAGAAGAGTATTCAATCCTGCACAACCAATGCCGAATAAATTCAAAAATAATTGAATCACACAACATGAAGAAATCATTAAACCACCGAATAGACCGGTGATCCAACTGATTCGATTCATTTCGTCTGCAAAAAGAGATATTGCATATTTATTAGAAAAAAGAACGATAAAAAAAAAGACGAAGCGTAACATTTATTTGTTATCTTCGAAACTCATTTGTTTTACTAATCTACAATGATTTTACAAAGAAAACGAGAAGAATGAAAATTTCCTAAAGAATATCTTTTGGCTTAGCAGTTCGTGCAAATTGTACGATCAATGGTTTTTCAAAGAGAATATATCCATTCGTATGATTCAATGCTTCGAAAGCCAATTGCTCACTAGGCAACGTCACAAATGCTTGACCTTTCATTTTGCCTTCACGTAAAAGTTGAATTTCAATCGGACATTGATCGGTTCGATATCGATCATAAATCGAATGTAAAATACGTTCGTCAACATGCTTAATTTCAATATTTTTTATATAAAGACGTTGAGATGGTGCACCACGTTCATAATTTCGATACAATCGACCATTGTCAATTAAACGTAATTGATCTTCAGTTAGACGATTTTTTCTTAGTTCTTCGAGCGGTATGAGTGGTAAAGGTTGCTTATCTTCTTGGACGATTTCAATTGTTGATTGAATCGGACGAAATCGACTGAAATCGTGTCCAATTGGATCGGTCAATGTCGAATCATCTGTTTCCATCTAAATGAATGAAGAAAATTATTACAAATATTTGTTTTTTCAAACAACGAACATGATATTGACGAATTGTTTGAGGCAATTTCAGTTCTATTGTTGGCTTCTTCTTTTTCTCAACATAGATCACTGTTTCAGTTTGAGTATTCGGTTGTACTTCTCGATGAGTTGATGTTTTCAAATGTAATCGTTGTCGACGTTTTACACGTTCTTCTTCTTCGCCATCATCAATTTCACTTTCATCATCATCTGTATCCATATTGATTACCTGAGAAAAAACCGATTCATCGGTTTGACATGCAATACTATTGATTGATAAAGTTCGTCGATTTTTATTCCAATCTATCAAAACAAAACTATGTCCTCGAAATTTAACAAGTTATTTTCTTTTACCTTCAATCATTGGACATGGCAATGACATTTTATTCATCAAATGAAGCACTTGTGTATAGAATGCAGGCACCGATAGGAGTGCATCATTAATATGAGTTAAAATCATGTCATTTATCGGTGGATATGAATATGATAATCTTTCGTTGGGTAACGAATAGTAGATCTGATTTTTGCCAGGTGAGATTCCATGTAAAAATACATTTTCACTTTCGTCATACGAACTAATATCGGACGAAAAAGCAAATTGTACTAATTCTAATGAAGAATATTCGGCAGTTAATCGACGTGCAAGAATTTCAAGTTGATGCAAACGTGTTAAAGCTTGAGCGGCTTGAGCTGGCGAACCAAAATCTGCGATGATTATATTCGAAAGATTTTTATATTGAGACAAACAACGAACACGAACAGCACCGAAATGTTCTAAAAATTCTTGACGATCATTATCGTTGAATAACAACGGAAAATTTCGAACGGTTAGCACATTTGATGCATAGCTAGAAAAGACATTCATCTGAAGCAAAAAATGAGAGAGGGAACTATCAGACAGTCTACTCTCTATAATTATCAAAAGAAGAAAGTTGAACTTTCAATGACATCATATATACGTATATGCCCTTGGAGATTACTCCATTGATGAATAAAAAAGTACAACTGATGGCAAATTCAACAGTTTTCTTTTTTTTTTATCAATGACAGACTATAGGATTTATTGTAATAATAAAATGAAAAGTGTGTACGAGAAATATACAATCAGAAAAAGAAAAAAAAAGACTATGCTACGAGTTGTAGTACATACAACAAGAGAATGATGTTAACCATTTGATTGGTGAAAAAAAAAATCTTTTAAAACAAATTAAATTCAAGGTTCTAAATTCTCCAGCAAAGAGTGCGCACTAAGTTGATGGAATCGTAAATTAATTACAATAAAATATGTTGTGATATTCTTCTCATCATAATTTTAATTTTCATGTATTCTGAAAGGTAAACTGATTAAAAATTTTACAGTATTATTCATCTTTTTTTTCTTTGACCGAGACTTCCTAAGAAAGTACTGAGAATTTTTTTTCTTTTACAGTTATTTAAACATCCGTTAAGTTTATCAAATATTGGCCAAAGAAAAATAAGATTTCTCAAACATTTTCTATCATTAACTAAATGATGATGTATATTATCGACTGTAATAGGTGATAGTTTTTCGCATACTTTAATGTCAATAATGTTTCTGCCAGAAAGCTTTTATTCATAAGAAATGGAAGTAATATAATGAATTAATAATGAATTAAAAGATGAAATATATCTTTTCTTGAATAGAAAGAATCATTTAACTCATGTCAACCAACTTTACATCGCAATTACCAAACATTTCAATTCAAATTAGTCGATATTTTTCTGTTCTACTTTTTCTTTTCGGTACCATTGGTAATATTCTCAATTGTCTGGTATTTTCTCGTCAAAAACTTCGTTCAAATCCCTGTGTAATTTATTTTCTAACTGCTAGTATATTTAATTTAATTTCAATTATCATTGGTTTATACGGTCGTATACTAAAACATTGGCATATACTTCCTGATTTCACTGAATCCATATCCATTCTATGTCAAATCCGCTTGTTTATTCTTTTCTCAGCACGAAACATAGCATCATGGCTGTTGGTTTGTGCAATAATCGATCGTTTTCTAGTTTCATCATTGAACATTAGATTTCGACGAATGAGTAATATTAAACAAGCTCATCGTTGTATTTTTATTGTTTGTACAAGTTCAATTATTTATTGGCTCGAAGTATTCATCTGTTTCGATGCTGATCTCGTTCATACACCGTTAAAATGTTATGCAAAAAGTAGTTCTTGTCGAATATTTAATGATCTTTCTCAAGCATTGATTACAACATTTATTCCATCATTTATTATGTTAATATTCGGTTTACGTACGATTGCGAATATTCATCGTGTAAAATTAATGAGTCCGATTCTGCCGAGAAAACGAACTTATTCGAGAAGAAAAATTCGAAAAGATGATACGACACTTACACGAATGTTATTTTTACAAGTTATTCTATTAACTATATTCAATATTCCTCAAGCCATACAAAAATTTTATATTACAAATACATTTTATCAATCGAAATCACTTTCACAACGAATTATCGAACAATTTTTCTTTAATATCGGCGTTCTATTAACATATATACCAAATTGTTTACCGTTTTATATATATACATTTACCGGTGTTCGTTTTCGAACGACACTTTTTTATATGTTTCGACAAATGACATGTCGAATAAGATAGCTCATATTATTCGAATAAAATTCTCCTATAACTTATGAATATTAATCGAAATATTTTAAAGGATAATTAGAAAATATTAACGTTTTTTTTTTATCTGATTCTTCTTTTTTCTTATAAATAGAAAACTAAGGACAATTGCCTATTAACACCAATTTGTGTACTAAGTAGTTTTGAAGAACATTTGAAGTATTTTTTTTTTGTTTTATACAACTCTATAGTTGCATTGTGAAGAGCACGTATTCTATTGTTAAACTCTATTTTTTTCTCTTTTCATTTTAATATTCGTTCGATGATTGTTCGAAATCATCAAATTCATTTTTTACTCGAAAGATTGAATGTCTATCATTTATCCTTTATTCTCGTATAAGTCATTTTCTTTCTTTCTCGTTCTTCTCGTTTTCGTTGTGACAATGAATACATATTTTCATACACATCGTGTGGTGACCCTCTCTGTCTGATAACGACAAATAGTATTCGTCTCATTTTTCTCTTTCCTCGAGCTATTATATATTTAACAATGTGTGGATATAGTCATATTATTTCGTACATTCGTATTCAATGGGTCAACTATTAACAAAAATATCAACAACAACAACAACAGCATCGATCGATGACAAAACATCGACGATTATCAATGAGAATAAGTAAATTTCGAACGCATCAACGTTCGATTGACTTTTGTCTTCTGTTTTTTTTGTTAGTTCTATTTCGATTAAATCATTCGTTCGAAAACGAAAATATTTTGATTATGAACAAACTCCAAATAAACGTAAACTAGATGAAAATAATCGTTTTATTTATTCTGCAAGACGAAAATCATCTCTTCTCAATCGAACTCTATCACCAATGGTAATTAACGCTTTAAGTGTCTAATCTGAATTAATTTATTCATAATCGAAATCTTTATTTAGATAGTATTCAAATGTCAATTATGTGATCATTGCTTTTCAACAAAAGATTCTTATCTCAATCATTTGATGCGATGTGCTATTGAACATAAGGCATCAATTAAAATAGTACGTGCCAATCGTCCATCATATCTACACAGTCATGATTTTCTCGAATAAAAACAAAAGATCTAGTTTTTTTTTTAAATATATGTTGTTTTATTGATAATATTTCATTTCTGTTCAATAAATTCATATAATACATGAATGCGAATTGAAAATATCTTTTCTAGCTATAGACAAGTCTAAACTTTCTTGGAAAAATGAGATAATGAAGATTCTCTATATGATCCTAGACTGATAATTTTAATAAAAACTTATTCATTAAAATAAATTAAAGGTTAAAAAGATAACTTACAAAGTACATCCTAGTCTTTAAATAACTTGTCATGATGTTTCTGAAAATGAGATACGTATATATTGTGAAGAATTCTCGTTAAAGTTCTGTTGTAAAGTATGAATACGACATCTTCACCTGTTTCGACAACAAGTTTACTTCCAATACAAGTTGCAACTAATATAGTGAATTATTACGTTCCTATTATCATTTTAGTTTTTGGTATAGTTGGCAGTCTATGTAACTTCATTACTTTTACTGCACCACAACTTCGAAAGAGTTCGTGTGGATTTTATTTTCTCATTGCATCTATCTTTGAACTTCTATCAATTACTTTTGGCTTAATTTCAAGATTTGCAACTGATTATCTTGGAAGTACATTAAATACTACGAGTACAGCCTACTGTAAATTACGTGCTTATCTCGTTTCAGCTATTCCTCTTGTAGTTACGTACTTGGTATTATTATCATCAATCGATCGATCGATGTCATCATCGGTAAATGCTCACTATCGATCATTTAGTCAAATAAAAATGGCATATCGTGCAACTATTGTGGCTATACTTCTTGGTTTTATTTCATGTTTACATATTCTGGTTTTCTACGATCTTCGTCCACGATGTGCAACTATGCCTGGTGTTTATGCCATGTTCGATAGTATGTTTGTCGTGTTTTGGCTTGGTATTATTCCTCATGCATTGATGTTAATATTTGGAATTGGAACAATTATGAATATTCGACGGAAAAAACGTCGAATAACAATCGTTACAGACAGAAGATTAAGTTGTGTTCCTGTACAACAGAAACGTGAATCGAAAACAGATGTTCAATTGATTGCTGTGAGTAATTGACCTATTTACAGAGACAAAGAACTGAGGGAGATCTTTTTTCCTGATTTATAGATGATGCTTGTACAAGTTGGAATCAGTTCATTATTGATTATGACTCGAATGATTTCCTATGCGTATTATATTCTGAAACCGACAGCCACTGGATATGCTCGATGGGCAGACTCATTTTTAATGTCATTTACGATTTCATTATATTATACTAATTTTGCTAAATCTTTCTATGTTTATACATTGGCAAGTCATCTATTTCGTTCGGTATTTATTCATCGAATAAAATCATGTCTACGAACGATTCTTGGTAGACATACGCCATTGATTTTGCAAGGAAATCGTAGAACTACGGTTGAAACTTTTCAATGACAAAACGAACCTGTCTTATTTCCTTTTGTATTGTAAACCTACACAATTTTTACTTTAAAAAAAGTACGCAATTATTCTTTTGTCTTGTCTTTTCTATTTAAAGAGAAATATCGAGATGAATTATACATAGTGTTTCATTTTATTTTTAAACATTTCATTTCCGTTATTCATGCCAAACAACATCTATTTTATTTGGATATCAAAGTAGTATTGGACTCGCTCACTAATGTTCTTTTGAAGGTATCGAAATTGATGTAAAGTGCTATCATCGATGCTAATTCTATAAGACAATTGTGATGCTCAATAAGCCATAAGATGTAAATGAATTTTTACAAAAGAATATTTTCAGAAATCTATCCGACATAAATGAGTGATCTATTCAAGCATTACAAGATAATCTTTTCGACATATACTCTAGGTACCTGTCATTTGAAGAATATTTAAATAAAAATTACTTGTCATATTTTGACAAGCATATAAATTTCATTCACACGTGTATATAATCACTGCAATAATATATCGTTTTTCATAAATACTATTTTTCTTTGCGAATTTGCACTTGACGTCTATTTATTGTAGATCAAAGTATTATCTTTCAGCGCAATTGTTTTCTCTTTTTTGGTAAGTAGTCGATGACATTAGAACTATATTTTCAATGCGTATCTGTTTTAGCATAAAATAAAAATGGCTACAACAACTGCTCAAGCAACTATCCAAATAGTCACCACAAAAATGACGTATTATGCGCCTATTATACTTCTTGCTATCGGCATCACTGGATGTCTCTGCAATTTTATTACATTCACTGCACCACAACTTCGAAAGAGTTCTTGTGGATTTTATTTTCTTATGGCGTCTGTCTTTGAATTATTTTCAATCACATTTGGTTTAATTTCACGATTTGCAGCTGACCATCTTGGCAGCACACTTATCAATACAGATCCTGCTTATTGCAAATTACGTGCTTATCTGGTTTCGGCTATGCCTCTTGTAGCTACGTACTTGGTATTATTATCATCAATCGATCGATGTATGTCATCATCAGTAAGTGCTACACTACGAAAATTTAGTCAAATAAAAATGGCATATCGTGCAACTATTGTGGCTATACTTCTTGGTTTTATTTCATGTATTCATATCTTGGTGGGATATGATCTTCGTCCACGATGTGGTGCATTGTCCGGACCATTTGCAATGTATGATAGTATGTTTGTTGTATTTTGGCTTGGTATTATTCCTCATGTATTGATGTTAATATTCGGATTTTTGACTATTATGAATATTCGACAAGTAAAGCGTCGAGTAGCAATTAACCCACAAACAAATACTGCAAGTGCAACTAAGAAAGAACGGCGTGAACAAAAAACGGACACACAATTAATTATTGTAAGTTTGTAAAGGAAAGTCATGATATAAACAAGAAATAACTTTCGTTTTTGTTAGATGATGCTTGCACAAGTTGGCTTTAGTTCGTTATTGATTTTGACACGTATGATTTACTATGCTTACTATGTTTTGGCACCACCTTTAACTGGTTATAACAGATTAGTTGGATCTTTTCTCATGTCATTTACAACTCAATTATATTATGCTAACTATGCGAAATCATTTTATATTTACACATTATGCAGTAATTTATTTCGTTCAATATTTATCAATCGAATTAAGTATTCTATCGGTAGAATGCTTGGTCGATATACACCATCGGTATTGCAATATACTAACTCTACTCAAATGGATACAACTGCCACTCGAGTCGGGACATTGCAGAAATAATTGAACATTAAAAGTTTAAAATTGTTATGGATGGTTTAATTGCAGTCTTGTCTTGTTCGTCTTGATGTATATTCATGTACTATTAAGTGTAATCAGCCTAATTATTAAATATCTTTTAAAAAAAGAACCTTTGTTGTTCGAAATCTATATATATAAAGAAGAGTGTCTGTTTGTTTGTTTGTTTGTGCTTTATACGTTTCAACACCGTACAACCGAATGCAACGAAACTTTCCACAAATACTCTACAGACCTAGAGGAAGGTCGACGTCAACTTTTTTCTCAAAAAAATCTGCCACAAGAATTGCTACAGGCGATATATGGAACTGACCAATAGGATTGCAGTATTTGCAAATGTGAAGATATCGGTAACGAAGGCGGCCGAAGGCCGTCTGAGTGCTCAAATAAAATGATTCAGACGTTACAGTGGTCAATATGCTCCCTCCAAATTGCTACAGGCAACTTAAGAAGCTGACCAATAGGATTGCGTCATTAGAAAAATTGCAGCTGGTATGGTAGCGAAGGCGGCCAAAGGCCGTCTGAGCGCTTATCTAAAATGATTCAGGCGTTTTGGTAGCCAATATGCCCCCCTCAAATTACTACAGGGTACCTATGAAACTGACCAATAGAATTGCGTCATCAGGAAAATTGGAGCTGGTACGGTAGCGAAGGCGGCCAAAGGCCGTCTGAGCGCTCATATGCAACAATTCGAGTGCTCTCTCTATTCATATATATTTTTTAACTAGCGGACACGGCAGCTACAAATCAAGATAGTTCGGCAACGTCTATCTTGAAAAATTTGATTAATAAATTCAATCGTGTTACGATGAAGTTTTTTTCTTAAATAAAAGCAACAGTTCGAGAAAAAGGGAACTATTCGAAAAACGTTGTTACCCGAAAGAATTTATTAATCAAATTTTTCAAGATAGACACTGCCAAGGTATCTTGATTTGTAGCTGGTAAGTCCGCTACTTAATAATAAAAAGATGTCTCTGTATTAAAGATGGTCTGAGCATAGTTCTCATATGTGAGTATTTATTACAGCGTCAAAGGCGCATCGATATACGTATGTTTGTGTATACGATTTTGAATTCTGAAAATTTTATATAGAAAGTATATGAGTGCAATTATATACATCTTTATATTCTTTAATTTAACGTGCTCAGATATCTATGATTGTGACTTTTTAACCATAATTATTAACTATTTTTAGACATACTTTCTTATATTTTTAATCTGTTTTTTATTCACAGTAAATTAAAGAAAATATTTATGGTGGATGTTTAGATTAAGACATGTGCCGTGATATTTAATATTTTATCCTAGTTTCAATTTGAAATCATGCAATTCACATGAACTGTAAAAAGTGTACTAAAGTTACGACAATGAACCATATTAAATGAATAGCGATCACGAATTCCATTGACTATTACACAGTACAGTGTTTTTTTCACAGTTTTTTTTTCTTCTTTTCTTTATGATTGTCATAAAAATTAAATAGTTAGTTTTTGTTCTCATTACCGTAAGTGTTGTTTATAATAATAATAGAAAAAAAAAATTTACTTCGCACTTTTGTATAAGTTCCTTGATTTTCTCAGTTATGCCAGAGAGAATTTCTTTGTATGATAAGCTTTTCCTTTCTGCTTTTAAAAATAATCCGAAAGTATAGACGTGTCTAACATCAGATAATCTTCAAATATTTCAGAGAGCATCAGCAACATGTCAACAGTCACGTCTATAATTTTGACCACGACTACTCGAGCATCGATACAAATAGTTACTGCTGAAATGACATACTATGGACCAATTATAATTCTCACGATTGGTATTTTCGGATGTCTCTGCAATTTTATTACATTCACTGCACCACAACTTCGAAAGAGTTCTTGTGGATTTTATTTTCTTATGGCGTCTGTCTTTGAATTATTTTCAATCACATTTGGTTTAATTTCACGATTTGCAGCTGACCATCTTGGCAGCACACTTATCAATACAGATCCTGCTTATTGCAAATTACGTGCTTATCTTGTTTCGGCTATACCTCTCATAGCTACCTATTTTATATTATTATCATCAATCGATCGCTGTTTGACATCATCAGTAAGTGCTACACTACGATCATTTAGTCAAATAAAAATGGCATATCGTGCAACTATTGTGGCTATACTTCTTGGTTTTATTTCATGTATTCATATCTTGGTGGGATACGATCTTCGTCCACGATGTGGTGCATTATCTGGAACATTTTCAATGTACGATAGTATGTTTGTTGTATTTTGGCTTGGTGTTATTCCTCATGTATTGATGTTAATATTCGGTCTAATAACGTGCATTAATATCAGACAGTCGAAACAACGCGTTGAAGCATTATCACATAAAAACATGGCTGCGCTATATCAGCAACCACGTCGTCAACCGAAAACAGAAAAACAATTAATTATTGTAAGTAAAACTTATTTTTTCTAAAACAAACTGAATTTTATTTGCCAGATGATGCTACTCCAAGTTGGCTTTAGTTCATTATTGATTCTAACCCGAATGATCTATTATGCATATTATGTTTTAGCACCACCATTAACTGGTTATAACAGATTAATTGGATCTTTTCTCATGTCATTTACAACTCAATTATACTATGCTAACTATGCGAAATCATTCTACATTTACACACTATCAAGCCAATTATTTCGAAGTATATTATTTAATCGAGTGAAAACTTTCATCTACAAATTATTTGGTTGTGATATATCGAATTTACCACAAATTAGTACGGTTAAAACCGTTCGAACATTGGATCAAACATTATGATAATGTTAAGCACACAGTGATTGATTGATGTTGTTTTTTCAAAAATAAACTCTTTGTTCGAATCGGATTGTACCGGAATATAAGCCTTGTCTATTCTGCAGAAGTCATTTGATTTATAGAAACATTTCATTTTTTTTATTAAATATGAGTACATTTTGCAAATAGTCGTGTGCTGTTCATTCATTTATAAATCATGAATCCAGCTTAAGAAAAGAATGCAGTGAATACCCACAAAAAGCATAATTACCACTAATCTTAATTATGACTTATTTGCACTTTGGAACTCTTTTAGTACGATATATATTCATCGTATAATATTAGAACTGACAAACCGTCGTTTTAATTGGGTTCATATCCGTTCATACGCAAAAGATTTTAAAAAAACCTAGATTTAAAAAGGAACGTCTGTCTATAGAGCTTCTTCCATTTGAAAATTTTCTCATTCCGCAACGGTTAGTTCATGCACATATTTACATTTACTATATCTTCATAATATAGAATAAATATTCGAATGCCAATTGTAATCATCACAGCACAAATTAAATATTATGTACCTATTGTACTTCTGACTATTGGCATAACTGGATGTCTCTGCAATTTTATTACGTTCACATCATCACAACTTCGAAAGAGTTCTTGTGCATTTTATTTTCTCATGGCAGCCATCTTTGAATTATTGTCTCTCACTTTTGGTCTGATTTCAAGATTCGCAGCTGATAGTCTTGGCAGTACACTTATCAATACAAATCCTGCTTATTGCAAAATACGTGCTTATCTGGTTTCAGCTATACCTCTCATAGCTACCTATTTTATATTATTATCATCAATCGACCGCTGTTTGACATCATCAGTAAGTGCTACACTACGATCATTTAGTCAAATAAAAATGGCATATCGTGCAACTATTGTGGCTATACTTCTTGGTTTTATTTCATGTATTCATATCTTGGTGGGATATGATCTTCGTCCACGATGTGGTGCATTGTCCGGACCATTTGCAATGTATGATAGTATGTTTGTTGTATTTTGGCTTGGTATTATTCCTCATGTATTGATGTTAATATTCGGATTTTTGACTATTATGAATATTCGACAAGTAAAGCGTCGAGTAGCAATTAACCCACAAACAAATACTGCAAGTGCAACTAAGAAAGAACGACGTAAACAAAAAACAGACGCACAATTAATTATTGTAAGTTTGTAAAGGAAAGTCATGATATAAACAAGAAATAATTTTGTTTTTGTTAGATGATGCTTGCACAAGTTGGGTTTAGTTCATTATTAATTTTGACACGTATGATTTACTATGCTTACTATGTTTTGGCACCGACTCCAACTGGTTATAACGGATTAGTTGGATCTTTTCTCACAGTATTTACAGTTCAATTGTATTATGCTAATTATGCGAAATCATTTTACCTTTACACATTAACTAGTCATTTATTTCGTTCAATATTTATCAATCGAATTAAATATTACATCAATAGATTAAGTCGTTGATCGGTCTTATCTCTTGACGGCAGCTATTTTTATAAAAAAAAATCTGTGTCTTTTGTTTGATTCTTTACCTGTTGTCCTCTTTCTCTCTGATATACATTCTTTTTCGCCAATCAGCAGTAACGACGATAGATGTTTGAAAGAGAAAGAAAAAAAAGAACGTAACGTATATCTAAATGGTTGTCAAAGAGACAACAACAAGAATGGTTTCTTTTCTCTCTTATAGAATAAATAAATAAATTTCTATGATCAAGACAAAAAAAATCAATAGAAGACAATGCTTTTAGATTTTATACCAATGTCAACAGCAAAGAATGTGCTAGAAAATGTGTCGGATGACAAATTAAATCATTTAATGAAAGAATTCTTGAAATCACTCGATCCAATTCTATTAAAAAATGCCCGACGAGGATCAACGAATTTCGCACTCTCAGATGATCAACTCATGCATTCATTATCAACGATAACCAATGATCTCGCACAAAATTCAGATTTATTAGGTAGTTTACACTATTTTATCGATGATGCATTCGGAGATTTAATCGATAAAGAAATCGAACAGTCAATGTTAGCAAATAATTCAACAAAAAAACAACAAAAACAACAATTAAGTAAAAATAAATTCGAACAAGAAGGTGCCTCAACTATTAGTCGAACGATAACTGAATCGAGAGAATTTACCAGTTTTCGTACTGAAATTCTTCGACGTTTACAAGCAACACTCGTTAATTTAGTTGAAAATTTCGATGAAGAATTTCCAGCTACGTTAACTTCATCATCATCGACCGTTCTCGGCATGACTTCGGATACGACGGTTGACAATGGAACGATTGTTGGAACAACAATTGAATTAAGTGAAATTGTCGAAAATCGTCATTCAGCAATGGGTGGAGAATCATCAGCATATAATGTCAGCTATGGAAGTGACTCGGAAATGTCATTTACAAATCAATCAAGTGGACGTCATGTGAGCATCGAAAAGAATCGAATTGTCAAGAAAAATAACAGATTTTATTATTTAGAAAAGTTTTATGTTTTTCGATGATAATCATTTACGTACCGTTGCTGATAATTTATCGATGACGAAATCTGAGAAAGTAACTTACATTTCGAAATTATATTTTTTGATTGTTTTGTTTTATTTTTCAATTATGAAGATTCGTCTTCGAGCGTTAAATGATCTATTGAATTATGCTCCGAATGAAGTCATTTCAATTGGTAGCTGGAAAATTCTCTGTCCAAATCTTATTCTTGCTCTTGGCGATACGAATCTTGAAATTGCTGTAAGAGAAATTCATTAAATCTCAACGATCAACAAAAAAAAACGTTTTCATTTCTTTTATTAAGATGGCTTGTTTAACACTACATTCACGTTTATTAGCCGCAGCGAATATGAGTGTTGTCTGTGAAACATTAACAAATCTCGGTAAAAATTGAAACAACAACAATAATAATAATAAGGATTATTGCTTGTTTAGTTGAACATTTAGTTCAATGGTTTTCATTGCCGAATGTTGTTGAATTACAACCATCAGCTATTTCATTGGATATACAGAATCCTATTATTGAAATGAAATTTAAACAAGTATATTGATGAGAGACGAACTTTTGAGAGAGTTTATCATTGATGTATCTTGTTTAGATTCGACTTATTCTAGAATTTTTACAAGAAACAACAAAATATTGGATGAGATATTCGGAAAAGTTTGTTATTGTTTTTTTTAAAATAAAAAAAAACTTGCTGTTTAGTCATGTTATACATATCATCAACGAAACAGTTCGTTTGTTTTCATTGGGTTCGATTCTGCCTGATTCAAATATCGGTCGTATTCTACCGTTACATTTTGTTGCTCTACTTGATACCGATGCTAATTGGTTTCGAACATGGATGGTTAGTTCTCAAAATAACAAAGCTTTTGTTTATTTATTGTTGTTTTTTCTTCAGCATGCTACATATAGTCGAGTTTATGTTCTACATTCTCTGGAAACAACAAAAAATTTAGTAAGACACTTTTGTTTTTCAAAATCTAAATTGAAATTGTAATTTCATTGAATTTAGTTAATCAATGCTTATCAGTCTGTTGTTAATTACGCGTATACTCATTCTCAACAGATGCATATGAATTCTGATGGCAGTGATAGTTCGTCATATTCATCGGGTATTCGTAAACGACCGATTGGTAAAATTCATTGCGTTTCATTTGAATCATAATAATTTGTCGAGATTTCATTTAGGTACTGCTTCATCTGACGGCAGTGTTCGATCGGTAGTAACCAATGCAAGTGGTCCACCATTAGCTACTTCATTTCTATCAACTCTTGGATCGAATTCATCGGCATCTGTTCCACCACCGATTTCTACTCCACCTGCTGTTCCTGCTAGTTCATCTCATTATACTCGAGTTGAACTATCTAATGTGCATTTTGTTCATTCGCTTACTCTGCTCGAATATATTGTTTGTTCGAAACAAGCTCGCAAACTGCTCTTTCCATTGCCGATTACTACCGATAAACAAAGTAAATTAAGCAGAGAAAAAACAAAACATCTATTTTATTCTCGTGTAAATTTAGTTCAAGTCAAAGATATTCTTCGTGTATTTATTCAAATCATGTTTGCTTCAAGTAGTGGAAGTAAGAATTCTTCCTTCGTTTAACAGACAAATCAAAATCTATTATATTTCTTTTTTCAATCGAATAGAAGAAGCATCGTTATTATGCTGTCAATTATTAAAAAGACTTTGCCTAGAACCGGATACGTGCAGCTCATTAATCTGTACAGATGATTTATTTGAAATACTCGTTAAACCAATAAAACAATTTTTGAATTCAAAAAAAATGTTCAATGATAATCTAAGATCAAATACGAATACCGTTGCTGAACGTGGTCTTATCCGTTTAGCAGATATTTTCGCAGCTATAGCATCGACAGATGCTGGCTATCAATATTTAATTCGAACGCCCTCAACACCATCGAGTGGTTCGCCAGCTTCATTGATATTCGCGTATGTTAAACGTATTTTATCTCAATATACAATTAATCGAACGAATTCGATCATTCCTGATCTATCCTTAACGACATCATATTCATCGATACCAACGAAATTATTGTCTGAATTTATTTATGTTTGTCGATTGATTTATTCTCGTACGTCAGGTTTGATTGCGATGAAACGAACACAATTACATAAAACATTAGCAGAAACATTTCGAATTGAAGTAAAATTTGAAAGAAAAAAGAGAAAATATAGATAGAATATTTCGTTTTCGATGTAGATGGAAAGAAATACTTCACCATCGTTAAATCGAAGTCCATCTGCGGAATCCGAAGATCAAATGAATCGAAATGATATGTCTTGGAAAGATACTTTACTCGATAATTTGTTACTATTTTCTGCCACACCGAAAGGTACTTTGATTTATAAGAAAAAACTAAAATACAATTTTGTGTTAATTAGGTATATATCTTTTAACTCAAACTGGTTATTTACCTGAATGTGCTATTTATATTGACGAACGTTGGCGATCAACACGTCAAGTTGGTAAATTAGAACAGTATGGTTACGGATATTTACTATCTCAAATGGCAAATACACCTGCAGTCATATCTCGTCTTGATCATTCTGGTTTGTTGACAAATCATATTATGTTTGAAAATTCTGTTTTAAGGTTTCATTGAACATTTAATCGATCAATTATGGAGTGAGTTAGAACAAGTTCCCGATGATTTAACAACAGTTTTTCCTCGACGTTTTCCATCGGAACCTATTAGTCGATATGCATTAAGAGTACTACAAACATTCTCGAATCAATAAACTTTCTATTCTTTTTTTTGTTTGTTTTTCTAGCCGTTATTAAGTCTTCTCTCAGTTGTTTCTTCATTTTCCGCCGCTTATGAATTATTATCCGTTGATAATAATGAACCATTAACACCTCGTAATCAAGATGCAACTCCAAAACCTTGCACACTTTTCGTATGTATAATTAATGTTGAACAACAAACACTCATTTTCTTTTCATTCATCATCATCACAGAAATTACTCGAACAAATCTCGTTTCTTAACGATGAAAATGGCATTCGTCAATTGCTCTCCTACGAACATACACATACGACTGGTCTAAGATTTTTATCTGTTATGCAAGCAGATTTAGATGTTCAATTGATGCTTGAAACGAAATATAACTATCTTGAAAAACTACGACAAGCACAAAGCGAAATGGAATACGGAGGACATATAATCTATGATCAAATAACAGTGGCAACAAATGCAGTTCTTGTTAATGCAGAAGTCATTGGTGGTTGTCAAGAGAAAAATGTTCCCGCATGGACATTGAATGAAAATGATCCAAATCTATTGACAACAATGCATTTATTTGGTGGAAAAATGAATGTACCTGATGTTTATATTAATCGAATTAATTATGGAAATTTAAACAATATTAAAACAGGTGAATATCGATTGATTTCAGATAGAGAGATAGATATGTATCTGTTGTGATTGTTTTGTAGACGAAAATGAATTGCATCGTCTAGTAAGAAGTTCACGACCTGATCGACTTGATGATCGATGGTTGAATAAATGTCGACATTTATTTATGTCAACACTTCGACAATCAACTCAAGATTCACTTCCACTTGCTCGTATGTTAATATTTCATTGAGATAACTTTCTTCTACGCCTAACTTTCGATTTAGTTATGGCTGATTTACTCGATGCCATTGTCGATATTCATGATAAACTTCATATGGATGTTCTTTTTAATCCATCTCGAGATTCATCATCATCATCGTCATCAGCAACTGTTCAAAGTGAGTCATCGTACATCCGCCTTTTTCTTTTTTTCTTTCTTTCTCTCTGTTTCACTATAAATGAATGTTTTTGAGAAACAATACATACTTGAGTTTTCCTATATTCTCAGATCATCGTCGGCAATTTGGTAAATGACATTTTCTTTGCTACACACTGCACGAATAATTCTCAATGACCAAAAAAAAATCAGAATTTCTTTTGCTCAGAATTTTTTTTCCTCACAAGCTCAAATTCACATGATTGATGTGCGAAAGCGATTTTTCTTTCAAAAACAATCGATATTTTTTTCAGAAGCTGATCTGGTTAAACTCTCGTCGACAAGTTCACTCACTTCTTTACAAGAACTTGGCGTCAATAAAGCACTCAAGTTTGAAATGATTTCGAAAGATTATTTTCAACTAAATAAACTTCTTATTCTAGCTATGGAACACGTATTGGTCTTGTTCAAGATCAAGCAACTAGTCATCAGAATCTCATTCGTTTACTCAAAGCATTGAAAACGCATTTAAAACAGAAAACTGTTGTTTCAACAGCAAATTCAACGAATAAAACAACACCATCATTAGCCAATCTAATCGCCGTTGCAGCGAACGAAAATAACGGAAATAAACTAAGTTCGTCTCTTCGAATCGATTTGAATTCATCTTTTTTTCTTGTCTCTCTCTTCAGATTATACATCGTTGTCTGATACATATCCAGGTTTTGATTGGTTTGCTACAAGTATATTTCTGTTAATGGGCTGTGATGATGTTCGATCATGGCGATGGTTGAAAACATTTGCATTACTTTTACCATCGGGATTTCTTTGGCATGCTCGACTTTTTAATACCGTTTGTTTTCTTAATCAAAAGATAAAACAAAACAAATGAATTCAAATATTTTATTGATCATTCTAGCCTTTTATTTCGAATGAAATGAATATCAATGGTCTACATCCTGTTTATGCTGGCACAGGTCATTGTGTTGAATTAATTATTGAACAAGAAATGCCACCGATATTTGCTGCTTTTCGTATGTCTGGTCTAGCAATTTCACATGTAAAGAATCTTTTTTTCCTTTCGTTCGATTTCATTTTTTTCTTCTTATTATTAGATGGTTGTGCATTGGACAAAGCAATGTTTCTGGTCGGTATTAGATTGGCCTGAAATTATAACGTATATCTGCGTTTGTACTCTGTATGGAATCGATTATCAAGTGTATTTTTGTGTGGCTTTGCTACGACATTTACAACAAGATATTATGTATCAATATTCATCGAGAAATTTATTACCGTTTTTAAAAGTTTGTTATTGATAAATAATTTCAGAAATTGATTTGATGATGAATTTTGTTTTTAGTGTCATCAAGTACGAGGTTTTTCAATGCGTAATGCAATGGAATATATGCATACATTGGAGAAAAAATATCGAGGATTAGTTATGCCCGAACTACGTGAATTACTTTGTTCGAACGCTAATGTCTCTAATACAACTACTAAACCAAATAATGTTTAATTGTTAAAATAAAACAAAACCGTTTTTCTTTTTTATTAAATAAAAAACTAAAGAAAAAAGCTCGAAAATCCTGTTAAGAATCTCTCGTTTTTCTACGATAGTAACACGTACACATGCGTGATTATTTACGTCTATTCTAAAACCATCGTTTTATTTTATACCAACCTATCATTCCAATTAAAATAACGAATAGGCAAGAAAGAACTATATAATAACCATAGAAATATTGATATTGTGGTTGAATTTGAAAATTTGTTGCATGCATACCAGTTAATAAATTACACGGCATGACAAGAACTGATATTAACATAAGAAAATTTAAGATTTCTTGAACTTCATTACTATTCAATGTAATCCAAAATGAAATCAATATTGAAACATTTTCACGTTGAATTTCTAATGAATCAATGACTGCTTTAATATGATTATTAAGATCATTGAAATAGACATAGATGTAATCATTTAAATAGATTGATCTTAAATCAAGATGTTGATGATTTCGATTGGTTTGTAAACGCTTAGGTATTGCTGCTCGTCGAATGACTTTATGTTTCAAACCGAGTCGTATTGATGGATCTGTACGACGATAGACAATAGATTGATCATCAGTTGTTCCACGTTGTAAACGATTGAGAATTTCTTTCAATGGATTAAATAAAATTCTTAGATGAAGTAAATCATGTTGAAGACAGGAAATCGAATAGAGAGTATCCAATGTACGTGATCGACGATTGGACATGAGATGTTGATCGAATTGACCGATGCGATTTGCAATTTCTTCCATGACAATCATATATCTAAAGACATAAAGCTTTAATTTAATTCAAAATATTCGATTGTCTACCTATCGACAATATTATCCAGAAGACAATAGAACAGATAATCAACATTGAATTGTCTCAATCGTTTATGTTGATGTATATGTTCATCGATCGTTTGCTGTTTTCGTAGACGATTTCGAATTGTTTCAAAGAAATGTTCGGAATTTTTCGTCGATTTCTCTTGAAATGTAATTAGAAGATTTTGTGAACAATTTAAATAGAACGATATCTGCTGTTGTTGAACACGTTGATCGATCCATGTTAACATTTTCATTACAAGATAGATTGATTTTGTTTCAGGAAATAAATCTAATTTCATATACGGTGCTAATGTACCGATATCTTCGATTGTTAATGGATGAATTTGAAAATATTCACATAAGATTTGTATGCTAATCGGCATATCAACTGAACTTGAATTGATTACTTCGATCCAATAGTATTTCGTATCTTTCGGTTGAGAACAACTATTTTTCATATCAGTTTTTAATAGATCGAGAAGTTCATGAACTGAATGAAATGTTTTCTCATCGAATATAGTCTCGTTGTATGAATAAAGAATGAAAACAGCATCATCAGCAGGCCAATGAGCCGAACATCGACGACGATCGAGATCAAGATCATTCAGAGGCATTTCTTTGTTCGAAAGTGTAAATCATTTTGTCTTATATGTTTTCTTTTATGATAGTAATAAAAGTTATTCGAATGGACAAATGTATTTCTTTTCTGACATATTTTTACAACCTTCACCTGTCAATCGTTGATGGCAAGAGATGAGAAAAATAATCATCAAGTATGAACTTAGCCCAAAAACGCTTTTTACTTTCGATTTCAATAGAACAAAAAGAAAACACAACGAAATGTGAATTTCAATGGTTTTATTATTACTTTTGAAGCCTTGTTGATGATGTAATTTTAAACGAATTATTCGATTCAATTTCTCGAAGAAAAAGAAAACGAATAGAGAATATCTATATATATATCCAATATCAAAAGAAAATATTATCCTGTCAGATTTAAAGATGTCTAAAATCCTGCTGAGTTTATCATAGGAAATAAATACAATTTCCTTGCCTTTCTTCTTCGTCTTCTTTTTCATCTTTATCCCTAGGACCCAAAAAAGGCACTAACTAACTAACTGTCTATCTATCCTGCCCTTTTTTCTTAATTTGACTGTAAGCTAGCTTCCGCTGTTCTCATTAACTGTCTTGATCTATGTATTGACAATCATACAAGTCTCTGTTTCTTTTGGCGACTTTTTCTCCTTTCCTTTTTCCTCTTCTTCGCATCGTCGTCAGATTTTAATTCATTCGATTATTGCTCGTCGTCATCATACAAAGAAAAAACACACGAAAGAATACATCCAAATATTCAACTTTTTTTTTGTACATGAATATTGCTTTGATATTTCGACATCAATCTATATAGACAAGATCAAATCATTGTACGTATGCGTTCATATACATCCATAAATTCGTTCGAACTCTTTTTTTTCTTCTTCTTCTCTCTATCCATCAAGTATTAACGCGACAAATGACTGGTCCTTTTTTTTGCACATATACACACGCATAACTCAGCAAGAGATGTATACATTAGACCAAACAGCTTCGCTATCGTCGCTTCAACTTCTTTCGATATCAACATACCGTACGTTGTAACCGTAATGGTTTATGTAGATGTATGGTAGTAATAACTAGTCGACTGTGTTATTTGTCAAAAAAAAGAACATAGGAGATAGAGAAGAAGAAGAAAAAAAAACTCAACGACACTTTCTCCTTGTTATATATCATCATCATCATCATCATCGTTTTCATCTTGTGCTCGAATTTTCAAATGCCCAGTTGGAAAATTAACTGTTTGAAAACGGAAGATGGACTAATCAATCCACCATCGACATTAACTATTTTAAATGATGAATCAACCAATAAATCGGATACAGTATCTACAACACTCGATCATCGAAATGCAGGTAACATTCGATTCGAAATTGAATAAACTCAATTGACATTTCTCAAGTGTTAATCTTTCGTCTTGACAAAGGAAAGAATTTAATTAAAATCTACTACTAACATTTGAAATGTGAGATCATTCGTTTGTTTACATGATAAGGATTATCATGTTAGAAATATGCATGTACGTATAACTCCATCGATCATCGATCTTGTTTAAGTTGATTTCAACAGATATTGATAAGCTATTTTATCGGCTGAATGTCTATTCTTCTCATCTTTTCCTAATTAATAATCATCGAATCAGTAGCTACAAGACTGTCATTGATTCTTGCCAGTCCAAGGAGAGTTTCTCTTGTAATCTAATAATTATCGAATTAGATCTTGTTGAAAATTGTCTGTCTCATCTATTGTTCTATTTTCAAGATAGTCCAATTCCAATATCGACAATCGATATTCATAGTCTACCTTCCAGTCCAACATCAACAACTCGTCGTGAACAAAAACAACGACGTTACCATCATTCGCCCATTGGTAAGTCATCGTCGTTTTTTTTTGTTTCTTGATTTACTACTCTTATATGAAAAGAAAGTCTTAATGAATAATGTGGTGTCATGCGTTTTGGATAGTAGAAAACGAACGATAGATTGGCAACAGCTGAGATTGATGTGCGCTATTTTTTATAAGTGATATTGTTGTTGTTTTTTCGAAAAAAAGAAAACGAATAAGAACACGAAGAAAGAAAGAAAACGAAGAAGTATGCGCATGCAAATACCTAGTATGATGATAATCAACTATTTGATGTATTGATGAATGTAGATAAGAGAAATCGAAGGACATACTTTTATATATTATAGAATATTTGTTTCAAAGAAAAAACTTTGTTTACTAATTGATACTGTCGAAAATGATTTATGTTCAATTAGTTTCGTTTGCGGCCCATTGCCACCTTCCATCGAAGTTGTTGCCTTTTTTCCTTTCTTCATCATCATCTTCTTATTCGTCTTTGGTATCAGTTCTTTGTCTGACATGATAAAAAAAAAGAAAATGCAACGATAAAAATAATACACTGATTTCTCTCGATTTTTTCTTCTCCTTTACTTTCTATATGCTACTGCTTTTTTTTCGTGGTCTCTATCGTCTTTCAATAATAATAATAGTAGTAAGTGAGTGATTTACTTATTTTCTTCTTCTGTCTTTTTATGTTTCACTTTGACTATTCATTTTCGATTGTTATTTTTTCTTTTCTATTCTTATGTATATGCCAGACAAAATCTAGTTAAAGACAGACGGTTAGATAGAATAACAGGCAATAACCGCAAAAAAACAAAGAAAGATCGATTGAAAGACGTGCATTACTACAGTCAGACATATCTTTATATTTCTTTTCTACTTGATCTCACATCGTAATTATAATGTGATGTGATGATGATGATGATGATAATATATAGCTGACACATGTGTCGGCAATTGGGCTCTGCTACTAGCAGTCTCGACCTTCAAACCGTGTAGATACGACCCGATATATCGAATGATATTCGTGCCCAGAAGCACTGTTTCTTTTAGACAAAAAAAAGCCTATTTATTTCGAGTTATAATACCCATTCGACGTGATCTTGATCTGCACAATATGTTTTGTATATATACGAAACTTATTACCTAGATTATATAATATATATATATATATATATACATAAAACCGAAAAAGAAACGAGTAATTAAGCAATGAGTTGGAGTCATCGCTTAGCAACGCTTGAGCCGTCATCATCGTTTACGACTATAAGACCAATTAATGATTCAACAACAGAACATACGTCAACATTTGAACGTCGTTTGGCAAAGTATAGTTCATTACCATTGTTATGGCTACGTACATGTGGTTCTTCGAATCAACAACAACATCAACAACAAAAACGACGCACAATTGTAGATGAAAGTATTGGAAAAGAAATTCTTCAGACTTCATTTGGTCAATTTGGTGAGTTTTTCGAGACATAAAACAACAGAAATCGATGATTGTGTTTTATTGACCTATGAGTTTTACCTTTCTAAACATACATTATACATTTAAAAGAAAGAAAGAGAAATGTCGAGGTTATATGTAAAACATATTTAGTTTTCTTTTTTGTTTGATTCATGATCGATGTATGTATTTACATGTTTTACATTATAAAAACAGTTAAAGAACAAAAATGACTATTGAAAAAAAGTCAATCAGTTTTTTTGTTCGACGTTAGTTGCATATTCAATAGGCCTTCGTTGTTTCCTATTTACATGTTTTACAAGTACAAAATGTTCGGATAAAATCGAATTAGATCATCTGACAGATAGATCTAGTAAATTAATCTGTACGTATATTCAAGCGACTCTTCATGGTCATTTTCGATAATGATTAGTATCGTCGAGTTTGTTTACGATAGTCGACAAGTGTCAATAGTTATTATCAGTAATCTGTCATCGTGTAAAACAGATTATCTATAACAACTGCACATAAAAGGAAAACATACACGAGGAAAAAGAAACAAGTTCTTTTCTTTCATTGTTACAGAAAGAACTACTTATGTCAGATTGATCCGTATTTATGTGTTGATAGGTATATAGAAAGAATAAGACAATATTGAAACTATTGAATATGATGGATTGTATTACATCGCGTGGACACACTATTGTTGACTTGCTTATAAACATCTAATTCTGTTTCTTATTGTGCTGTCTGCGGGTGGTTTCAAAACGATTGTATATATGTACTTGATGCAGGGATTCGAACTAGTTGGATCAGACGAGACAAATAAAATAAACATTTGGAATAGATTTTGTTTCCTTTATATAAGCAATATATTTGACGAAAGAAAAGAATATACAGACACATACACATACATCTCTCGTTCTCTCTTTATCTATCTCTCTCTCTCTGTGCCTGTCTTTGACTGTAGTATATAAACATTGGAGATGGTGGTAGAAACACTTGTCATTATGATTAGCAATAACGACATCAATGTTCTTGTTCGCATCAATTAGTTGCAGAAACAAGATATAATCGATGTCCTGAATATTGTTCGATGATCAATCACGATTGTCGAAGGTTTTGACATATTTAAAAGAAAAAAACGAAAGAAAGAAGCGCATCTATATTCAATTCAGCTTCTTTCTACTACTAACGTCGTTACTTGACTTCGTCATCGTCACTCTTTTTCTTTTTTTTTCCTTCATTTTTTTATATATTTTATTTCGATTTCTTCTTTTTTTCCTCTCTTTTTTTATTCATTCATTCACTCATACCTCAACATACTACTATAGGCGGAGATTGTTGTGAAAATGACCTTTACTCCGCCTTCTTGTTCTTCTTCGTTTTCTTTATATTCTCACTCTTGTTCTCTTTCTCATCGTCGTGCTCATTGAACATTGATATCGATCAATCGATCAGCATTCTACATAAGTACTAGAAAGACATGAATATATTTTCTTCATTCGTTGTCATTATTGTCATATCATATATCAACGGCAATTGGTAAATGGTTCTCAACTTGAATATGTTATGTGGTTCGTCTAGAAAATCATCATCGTCAGCAACGACGACGACGACGAACAATAAATCAAAGAGAAAAGTCGATTGGAGAATAAAACGTAAGACAGATCCAAATCCAAAGGGTGAGTCAATCGTTGATAGCGTTCAAGTATATTCAAGTCAATAGAGAAATTTCATCTCGATGTGATAAATCTTTAAGTAAATAGAAACGTTAAAATGAGCTTAGAAATTCGATGATAAAAGCTTCGTAGACATTGATATATAAATATATATATTCTCTGTGACATTTCCTCGTTTATGATAATATATTCTATTCGAATATAGTATATATACATGTATTGCTGTGAAACCTTTTATTTCGAATAGATTAAATAACATGATTGAAACTAAGAAATAGTAATTATTATAGTAAACTATCTAGTTTAATATATAGATGTGAGAAAAGTCAATCTGTTCTTTATGGTTGACAAGGATAATGATAATACTAGACATAAATATTATTTATATTTTGTGTATGTGTATGTTTGTCATAAGAATTAATTAGTATATAGTTCGAAGTAAAAAAAAAAGGTTTTTGTTTGATATTATTAGAAGAAATAATCAAGGAGAATTCACTGAATCTCATAGTCGTCTACTACTTCTGCAATCGATTGATCAGCGTAGATGTATAATGTGTTGAATCTGTTTTGTGTGCATATGTAATACACTCGAAAGATCAATTGTTCGTTCGTTCTTCTCATTCTTTTTTGTTGTTTGATTCGCTCGTATGCTGTTGCATATGTACAAACATATTTTTAGTATATACAGTTGTCGACGTTGATGAGGTGCATTGCAGAAACTGTATTAGTATTGACATTACATGGCATGCACACACGAGCACGGAAGGAATATGTTATCGAACACAGCACAGTTGTGTGCGTGTGCAATGACGGAGTTCAAAGATATGTGAGAGAGAGAGAGAGA
>Ga0209914_1000496_pt1 | contig 51454 bp, 54 predicted proteins | sample ThiBiot_500_plan_FD_183949 | JGI IMG/M metagenome (GOLD analysis project Ga0209914, IMG submission 183949) | Wastewater bioreactor microbial communities from Cape Town, South Africa - Thiocy_cont_500_plan (SPAdes) | ecosystem: Engineered > Bioreactor > Thiocyanate-remediating > Anaerobic-Aerobic...
TTTTGATTCGATCATTTATTATTATTATTATTTTGATTTCAGGTTGTAAGGCTTTATGCCATGCGTTGAATTTAAATATATCCGTTCGAGTTCTTCATCTTGATGAAAATCGTTTCAATGACGACTGCGCACAATTATTTGCCGATGTGATTAATCAAAATGAATATTTAAAATATATAAACCTAAATAAAAATCTATTTGAAAACGAAACTACAGGTCGAATATTTGGCCAAGCATTGAAAGAAAATCAAACGATTGAAGATTTTCATATTGGATGGAATTGTTTGACTTCGAAAGCTTGTAGTTTTATTCTCAAAGGTCTTGCAACGAATATACGTTTAACAACACTTGATCTTTCTTGGAATGGTGCTGGTCTTCTAGCTGCTAAAGCAGTTTTTGATCTTTTAAAAACGAATACGACACTTGAACATCTCAATTTCGAAAACAATCGATTGAATACGGAATGTGCCGTTTATCTTGGTAAAGGTTTAGCAAAGAATGAAATATTGAAAACTCTAATTTTAAATGGTAATCCATTGGAATCGAGTGGTTGCTATGCAGTTCTACGGCCATTATTAAAACATCCGACATGTCAACTTGTACTAGTTGATGTATGTGGAATAATTGTAAACAATGATTTCATCGAGTTAGTTAAAGAACTTGCCAGTGTGTTGCCTAGTTTAACTGTAAAGGCGGGTCGTGAAGGAGAAGAGAAAGAGAATTCAATCGAACAAATCAGAGAATAGACAAAAGCGTTGTTGTACTTTTTTTCTTTTTCTTTTTCTTTTTCTTAAATATATTTTACACACACAGAAAAAGAAATGAACTCAATGGCATCACATCGGTTGATAGCTGAAGCTGATTGTGATTTTTTACAGAATAGCAATCGTGAACAAGCACCATTGCAAGATTATTTACGTGAACGATTGTTAGACATTCGTACGCGTAATTATTCGAATACGGGCATAGCTGATGCGAAAGCAATTGAAAAAATCTCATCGGAATTCGAAATTCTCGTATTCGGTCCAGCAAGAGTCGGTAAATCGACGTTAATCAAAGAACTATCTGGTGATGAACAAATACGAACAAGTGCGGGTTTGAATTCATGTACACAGACAACAACAGCTTATACAGATCAATTTGGAGTCCGTTGGTGGGATACACGAGGTTGTTTGAAAAGGAAAAATTGAGTTAAGAAAAATGTTTTTCGATTGATTTTTTTTAGGAATTGAACAATGGACAGAAGCAGAAGCTCGTTCGTTTCTCAATGATAAATTTTTCGATCGAAAAATTCTTCCTCGTGCTGCAATATTCTGTCGAACTTCAGGTGCATTAGCAAACACACCTGTTCTGCAATTTCTATTTCGTGAATTTGAATCACATGGTATCGTATTGTTTTATGTCATTACACGATGGCCATTTCTTTCTCGTCGTGAACAAACAGAAATCGTTGATGAAGCAATCGAATTATTAGGTGGTGACACAATTCAAGGTATTTACCCCAGAACAGTTCAACAAATACCAACAAATACTCAACAAGTCGAAGTGATTACACCGTCATCAGGTGGTATCGGTTGTTTTAGCTCTCGTCGAACACCAGCTCCAAGCAATGTTCCTATTCCTTCGATTCTATGCTATCGAGCACTTGAATGTAAACCTGATGTATCTTATATTATTCCTGTAAATTCATGTGTAGATGAATTAATTGTGAATTCATCATCAACATCATGTCCAGTCATGAATATTGCTCTTCTACGACAGTTGATCATTTTGAAAACATGCCGAGGCAATGATCGAGAACAAAAACTAATCGATCTTTATAAAAATCAAATATCTCTATTTACAACCATTGGTTATCATGCATTTGAAGTACTTGATGATCTTGGTTATAGTGCATCCTCATTTGGTTTAAATAAAAAAGAAGAAGAAATATATCGAGCGTTAAAACAAGGCGGCAAAAATCAACACATGGCTACACCAGTTGTCAAAGCTGTTATCGATAAAGTAACAGGCAGTATATCTCTTCCAATGGCATTAGCATCCGTAGCCGGATCGACTATTTCAGCAATAGCAAAACGTTAAAATTTTTAATTTTTAATAATAAACAAACCCTCAAGTACTTTGTCTTACAAATAATTCCGGTTCAATCGATCGTTGTGCTCGATTTTGACATTTCAATTTCACTCGAAGTTCAGGCAAAGATAGAAGCGCAACAAATGGAAAGAAAAGTACAATAAAATAACTGAGAAAAAGTGCGTACGTTTCATAGGTTTCACTAATCATCGTTTGTAAACCAGTGATTTTAACTAATGTTGTTACGGCCCATGGCGTTGTCAGAAGAAGATAAAGACTCGAGATGGATAATATTTGCACGGTCATCTTTCGATGCTTTCTCCATTGAAATTGCTGACGCATACGACACTTCTGTCGAAGAATACGTATTAGTAATGCTACACTTGAAATGACGATAGTCAATGATGGAAGTATATTATTAACTAGAGTATCGAATGCATGAAATGATACGATGTCAAAGGAACAAACAGCTAAACAAATCATATTCGAATTTACATGAAGATTTCGACATGTTGGATAGAAATAAACGTATGAATAAAATGTAAACCAATAGATGAATATGATAATCACGGGTAGATAGTGAAAATATAACCGTTTTCGTTGAGTTGATACCCATTTATCATGAAAAATAATAATATGTCGTTCGATTGTTGCCCAAGCAAATAAATGCAATTGTAACATGTAAACAGCCCAATCGATAAACGCCCAAATAACACAAAATTGATATGGTCTTACCCAAATATTATTCTGTGAAAAGTAGTAGAGCATCCACGGATACATTGTTGATTCACAAAAAAGAACCGTGAAAAGTAAAACTATAATGACATGATTATTTAACGAACGACGAAGTGTTCGAACGAAAAGTAAATGATAAAGAACGAATAATGTACAGATAAATGATGGAATCAATGAGATTAAATAGAACCAAAATTGAACTCGTGGAGAAAGCATATCTGATGATGATAATAATAACTTTGAGTTTCTCTCATTCGACATGCGCTTTCATTATTAAAATAATTTACGCAATGTAAATTTTATTTCGTCGTCATCAAAGAAAAAATAGATAATTGTTTGATCTATGAACTGAAAGTCTGTTGAATGAGATACAACTGATACCTGTTACTTGCATGAAACAAATAAAGATCTGTTTGTTCTCGGCCTCGGGTAAATGAGAACGTATTAATTTTAATAACATCAAAGAGAACCAAGATTCATCTATATTTTACTAGGTCATTCGAATACAAAAATGGTGATTCGTCTTTGACTTTAGGAAATACGAAGATAATTTATTGCGTTAGAAATATTCTATCATTTCAATAAACGAGAACCAAAAACAAAACTACAAAAAAAAGTTGTTTTTTTAAATTTATTTGGACCCGGTGGTTCGTTTTGGTGCACGTTTATTCGAAGTTTGAGATGATGACATCGACTGCGAGTTGGGTGGTGGTAAAAATATCGAACGAATACTTGGATCAGCAATTCCAACACGATAAGGATTGTGCATCGATTGTGACTGCGAATTGGTTGTAGTTATTTGAATTTCCGACGAAGTCCAAATGACTTTTTTCGTTTGCTGTGAACTGTTTTCATCGTCATCACTCAATGCAATGATTTCATCGTCGCTATCATCGACGATTTGACTGTCAGCCGTTTGAATCTGAGAAGATGTCTGAAAGGAGAGGATGGATTCGTTCTCTTGGTTTAACACGAATACGTGGTCGTTTATCATCGAAAATATGTTGTTCGAGTGATGAATACGTCGGCGAACGACGTAGTGCTTGAAGAATTTCATCATCGAGATTTTCTCCATCGTCACGAGCCAATCGATCACTATCTGTCAATGCATCGCATATGTCGTGAATGAGACCGAGCTCTCGGTCTAGTTTACGCTTGTATTCGTCTAATTCATCATGAATTTGATCGATTGTTTCACGTACATTCGGATTATTGACTTGTAAAACTTTGCACGATTGTTTTAAGATATTCGTTTTCAAATCTCGACCCCATTTGATAATCAAATCGAATTTAGCACGGATACTTTTTTGTTCATTTGTATAGCCACGAGCTTGGCCAGGACTTCGACCAGGTGTACTCGCCATTTATCGATTGAATGAACAAAACGAAAAGAAAGACACATTGAACTCAACCAATCGTCGAATACTGTCCTACGTTCAATCAAAACTGACATCTATCCATTGAAGTATGTTTCCTTAAATATATATGTATTTATTTATATAAAAAAAAACGTTCTTTATAATCCTATATGAATATCAGGAGGAAAAACAAACATTATCCAGCAAAAAAAATGGATAATTTATATGAATAACAAGTAACAGAGAAAAAGAAAACGAGAGAGATAGTTTGACAGATCATGTATCCACTCGGCGATTGACTTTGAGGTTTTGTTTTTCTTCAGATGGGTTGTTTGTTTTATCTTTCGTTTTGTTTGTTGAACATATATGAAATGAATAAAGAACAAAGAGACACACACACACACACACACACATATATAGAGAATGAGAGGGTAATATAGCACCACACATAAGTTGTTTTCTGTTGTTTTGATCGATGATAAAGAAGATAAATGCAATAGAATACATACATATAGGATTAAATATAAGAGAGAGAGAAAAGAAGAAAACATTGCACAAGTTGAGCAACCAAAGAGTTTTGTTGTATGTTTTTTGATTATCAGCTAAGATCGTTGAACAGAAAACAAAGTTTTGTTTTTCACTGTGTGCAAAAAAGAAAGAAAAGGAAGCACGTTTATATACATAAGACAGGAGTTTTATGTTTTGATTTTTTTTTCAATATAACAAACGCAGGAAAAAATCGATGTTTGAAGATACTACGCCGTACTGTTCGATCGAAAAATCAAATAATCATGAGACCATATTATCAATATGGAGTATAACGAACATTATTACGAATACCCTAGATGAAATCGAAAAACTAAAATCGAAATAATACGAATTGACGTGACTTACGGTAATAGGACCGATAGTTCCAGGGTGTGTCGTAGTGATATATGCAGTTTCCGGATAAGCATGTCTATTTTAAACGAAAAAAGGCACAAAATAGAATTGAAATTCATAGGTTTTGTCTTGTTTATGTCTATATGTAATACATTTCGAATAGAAATAGACTCATGCAAAACATGCTCGACTACAACGGGTTTGAAACGAGCATAATAGTGTTCTGTTGATTCGAATCTTAAATGTGTATGTATGTATATCTCTAGAGCATACCAATGGAATAGAATTAGAAGAGAATATGGGTCGATATGATGAACCATCTGCGGATGAGGATATCAAAGGACTTCTCACAGCAAATATCACAAGAAGAAAACATATCAAACGAAAGTCTTTTTCGAATCTTACCCAAGTTGAGGATTGCCTTGAGGAATATTCGACGGTGTTCCACTGTTGACTATGTAACCTGTCGATGGATTGACATTATTTGTCATTGGTAAAACACTGAACCAAAAATGAAAATCAATTCAACTGAAAAACGAAATTATTTTGGCAATCGTACCCAATTGTATAAGCTCCTGGAGGTTGACCATGTGGTGCAGCTGCTGTTGTTATATATCGAATACTTGGTTGTGGTTGAGGTGCTAACGGATAGGCCGTGAGACCTCCTAAAGCTGCTAGTTGTTCGGGATAAATTCTACGACAAAGACAAACAATTGAAAACAAAATGTCTGAACAATCTCTCAGGACATACGTATATCCATTTGGAAGAGCTAATCCTGCAGTAAATGCTGTTGCTGGTCGTAAACCCGTCGGTTGAGTCGCTTGAATTAATGTTGGACGTTGTCTTGCATTCATCGGAAATGCTAAAAAGAAATATGTTCGCACTTCAGTTCAATTGAAAAGTCATTTCACGAACTGAATGGTGTTGTTAGAATTGATTTGACTTTGGCTTGGGTTCGAGCAGTTGCCATATTAACCTAATTGAATAAAAAAATGTCATTGCTAATCTACTGATCACATAGAAACTAAGATGAAGGAATAGAAAGAGAGAGAAGAAAACAACTTTCACCAACAAAAAGCTACGAAGAAATCTCTCGGATGAAATTCGATGACAGACATTTCGTATTTTCCAGTTCAAGTTAAGTGCATGAATGATTCGTGCTCATGTCATTCTTCTTTATTGTTTAGTTGGTTGTTTTGTTTTTTTAAATAACAATCATTCGAATAAGCATGCATCATGCGCTGAATTAGATAGATATCGAATTCGTTCGAACTTCGATCGGGTTTTAAATTACTGTGATAGTTTGATTTCGACTAGGGTCAAGAAATACAACAACAACAATTGAAAACTGAGAACCAATATCGTTCATGCTCGTTTAGTCGTTCTATCTTAGTCGTTTGCTAATTAATTCAAATGAAAAAAGAAAAACAATCGAGACGAGACAAGCAGCCACGAACAGGCATGCAAAATATTAAAAAAATGAAACAAACAGTTGTTTCTTGAAACACTTTAGATGAGTTTTTTGTTTGTTTCTACCTCCTAAGTTTTCGCGTTGATCAACTAGAAGAAGACAGATGGTAGTCTTCGATATGGAATTTTGTCTGTTCGTTTTGGGAAATGAAATAACAAAATCGAAAGAAATTCGCCCTTTCTCTACCTCGATTTTACGGCCTTCGATAATTGCACCGTGAAGTTTTTCACGAGCAATATCAGCATCATCACTGGAAGCAAATGTAACAAAACCAAAGCCCTAAGAAAAAAAAAAAGAAGATTTTCTCAAAAACAAAATAATAAAAATGCAAAACACATACTTTCGATCCACGTTCATTGAAAATGATTTCCGTATCGACAATTTCTCCGAATTGCTACAAAACAAAAAACAAATAGAATTCATTCGAACAAAACAAAAATATTTACTTCGAACATCGCTTTCAAATCATCGTCTCGAAAACGAAACGGTATATTCGATACATGTAATCGTTTTTGTGCGCTGGTCGATGACGATGACGATGATGAGCCACTTGGAGTTATCGTACTTGTTGATTGAGGTGAGTTCGATTGGCCCTTTTGAAGCACAAAAAGAAATGGTAATTAAAAGCTTTTCATAAATAATTAATTGGCCTATACGTTTTCAGTTGGAGAGGCTGGTTGTGCGAGATTATTACTGTTCGTCATTGATGTCGAATCGTGATCATTCGACGATGTTGAATCAACAACAAGACTCGAGATTTTATTCGTAGATTGACTAGAATCAGTTGCATTGATTAACATTGACGATCCAGTTGTGTTCGACGTTGATGTGGCTGCTGTTTGACTTGTTAATAATGTTGGCATTAAATTCTATGCATTCCAAGAAGAAGAAAAAAAAGAAACACATACACACATGATTTCAATGAATTATCTTCGATATTTTCTTGCTTCAAAGATTATTTATTAACATTCTAATTTTTCTATGTTTCCGGAAAGTTGATCTTTCGTACTTAATTTGACATTTTCCAAGAAAAAAAAGAAGAAATTCTCTCTAGCTAAGGAAAACTTACATTCGATGATAAATAAGAATACAGCATAGCACCGAACTGAGATCAATATGAGTCGAGAGAGAGAGAGAGAGAAGAAAAAAGAAGAAGGAAAAGAAGAGTAGTGCCATTGATAGAAATCGCATACAGACATAGACTAGGAAGAACGGAAAATAGAATTCGGTCAGTTGTCTCGTTCATTAAATGGTAAAGAGAACGAATACAAACAACTGTTAGGAGGAGAAAAGCAGACGAGAAGAAAGAAAGAAAGAAAGAAAGAAAAAAGGCAAAGAGAAATGCTTCTATCATTTTCTCGTCGATCTCATCTTGAGTAAAGATGAGCAACGCATAATCAAGTGTCGATCAGACAGAACTCGTTTTGCCAGTCAAACGAAATCGATATATTAGTCTCAATATTTAGACATTTTTCAAAGAAAATCGAATCGATTTCATCAAACGAATTCTAATGCAACAAGACGATGACTTCCGTTGCATTATTCATTTTTCTTTCTTCCGGTCGATCTCAAGGTAAATAGAACAAAAGACAAACGGATAAAATCAATAGCTGACCAAACACTAATTGCCGAACATCGATATTTATTTGAGCAGATGCTTTCTCAAGATCCAACTGTTCGAATCAATCAATCAATCATCGAGCATTGCTCGTCCTTTTCTTCTTATCGAAGCACTTTGATTTAATTCCTAGACTCGATTGAACATATGCCTTCGAGTTCATTTACCGAAATCGATGCGGATGCGTCGAGTTGTTGTTGAAAATGATGAAATGCAATAAGATCATTCTTATTTCTAAGTGTTGTTGACGAGTTTGTTGGCGTGGCTGTTGCTAACATTGTCGGATTCTAGATGAGAGAGAGAGAGAGAATGAAAAAAAAACAACGACAGAATGAAATTGATTTCGAACAATGATAATATTCAAATAAGATCAAAGTCATTTCCCTTTGTTCCCTCGAGTTTTTCGATTCAAGATAAAAACTTACAATTAACAACATCACGATTAAATTCAATTGCGTGCGTACATGTACATACGACGAAAATATGATTAGTGTGTGTGTGTCTTTTTTGTCAACGAATGTACTATGCACGTAATCGAACGAGAGAAAAGGAGATTAGCCGAACGAAGTAAGTGAGAAGACTGTTGTTGATTTCATGTACAATTTTTTTGCGAAAGAAAAGCCTGGTTCGATTGAATGATCACACACTAGTAGGTCTCTTCTTTTGTTTAATGAGAACGACGATACATCCTCTTCTTTCTTTTTTTGTTGTTGTTCTTCTCCTTTTTTTTCCCCCGTTCTTTCTTTCTTTTCTTCTCTATATTGGATTCATGTGATGAGAACAAACGTCGACGAGAACACGCAAAAACGACAACGTAGTAATCAAAAGATATGAAATATGATTTTTTTTTCTCCCTCTCTTTCGCTCTTCTGTCCTACATTCTCTTTCGTCGTTGCGTTCTATCTATTGTTTTGGCGATTGATGAATAGTAAAGAAGAAGAAGAAGCTTTATCCATTACATCCCGTCAAGAGAACTCTCTCTCTCTTTCAATAGTTCACTCATTTTCTCTTTTTAACAAAGCCAATGGTATATGTGATCGGGATCCTTTTTTCGTTCTTTACCAAGTGATGAACTCACACGGGACACATGTTTTGTTTTATTCGAAACAGTTAAATATTAAACAACAATACAAAAAAGACTCAACTATACTATGTGTGTGTATATATATACACGAAATCTCAGGCAAACATTGATTCGTATGTGACAATAACGCATTGAACAAGGTTAACAATTTAATCGCTAATAAATCAATAGTATGTGATTTGGTTTTTTTTTCGCCAGATCATTTGACCGCTAGACACAGATTCGTGTTTTTTTTCTTGTTATGCACATACAAAAGAAAGAATAGAAGAAGAAGAAAAAAAAAGGAATAACATACATGCATACATATTATTCATCCTTATTCATAGAATTTCTAAATAACTACATGCTCTTGAGATAAAGACAAAATCGACATGCATGAAAATAGTCACACTATCTTCAATTTGGCGGATTAGGATTCATGCGATGATTGCTAGTTCATTCGACTAAATCAAATGGAAAAAAATATGCTTGTTCGAACACACACATACATATCCGGGGCGGGATGTCTCTCTCTCTCTATCTCGGTTTTCGTATGATAATAATGGTGCAAGAGAAAGAAAACGTCGTTAATAAACAACAAACAAGCAAAGATAGACAAGAAGCACTACGATAGAAAGACAAACCGACGTTACCTGCGAGTTCAATAGAATCTTATCTTCTGGAAAAAGCAATCAATCAATCGGAAAAAACGACGAGACGAAAATCTACGTACGAAAAATTGCTGTTGAATCCAAGGCGATGATGTTAAATCTTGAAAGAATGTTGTTGGCGTCGGCTGAGAGTTAACTTGCGGATAGACACTTGATGTTGATGTTGTTGTTGTTGTTGGAGATTCTTGTGTAGCAAGAAATGCCGCATTTGAAAGTGTATTATTGTGCAAGAGCATGATCAATTTATATTCACTAGTGAATCTATAATCAATTGAAATCTTGTTTTTCTAAGGTTTCGTTTTATTCGAATATAATCAAGCGAGAGAAAAGGCTTCGTCGTTCGTTCTAGATCGATTTCATTGCGAAAAGTTAAACAAAGAAATGAAAAAAAAAAGATGAGATTATCACTAGGAGAGATAAATCGATTTTATTGGTCGATCAAAATCGAACAAATTATTCGCAATTCATTTGAATCTATTTAATTATCGAATTTTTAATCGACGACAAAAAAAGCCCCTCAAAAATTCAGTTAAATCTTCTGGAGGATTATTATTCAACAATGAGCGACATCTGATATTTCAATTGACCGAGAGGGATTTTATTGATTTTCGACAATGACAAAAAAAACACATTGACTTGATTTTTGTCTAACCATAAACGATGGAAATATACATATAGGTTTTTGTGTGTGTTTTTCTTATCCCATAAATTCCCGTGGATCGCCTTTGATTATTGCTTTGGCACGTTTTTTAGTTATTCCATATGGAGTGCTGTTATCTTGTGCATCGTTCCATAATTTTGAGTATTCAAAAAGGTTTTCCAATCGACGCAGATTCGGATGGGCAACAGTAAATTCCTGGTTGTCGTCACTGAATGGATATTGTCTATGTATTGAATAGAAAGTTCGTGCACTAGAAAAGTTCATATAGTTTATGATTATTTGATTAATCTGTATATGAATTTATTTTTACTTGATCAAGCCAATTGTCGATACGAGTAATAGAAACAAGATAAAATGCGAATACATCTTGCACTGTTTGTAGAACACAAATGAGTGAATGAATGAATGGTGATGGTTTTCTTGGCAAATTGTCGTTAATAGAATTGAAAGCATAAATTATTTTATATAGGATAAAGGAAACGCTGTTAAAACGCCTTCGTATTTTTCTTTTTTTTTATTATTTAAATGCGTTATGTTCGAAATGTAAGCGTGACTTGATAGGCTAATGAGCAAAGAGAAGATGTTTCAATGAATAGACTACGTGAATAGATATTTTAAAATCTCGAACAAAAGTATATCTTTCAAGTTGTTAATGAATATATTGACATCGTAGAGCAAAAAAGGCGAAAGAACAGGTTTTTTTTTCTCCTGTCATTTGTGAAGAAACAAGTGAAGGTAAAGCAATTCATTGATTTCTCTTATCTGTTCTAGAAAGTATTTATTTATAATATAAAAAAACGAAGAAGAAGAAGAAGAAGCGAATGACACGCGCACACTGATTGATTCCACTGTTCGAATTCATTACACAGCATGAGTGAGAATCGAAGGAGAAGATGACGTTGACCGCATAATAACTTGATAGATATTATTATTATTATTATTATTAGTTGGTATTGGCTGAGAAGGTAAAACAGAGTCGAAAGAACTGTATGCTGGAGAATAGTTATCGTCGTTGACATAAGGTAGACTATCCGGTCGAGTTGAAATATATTCTGTAGCAAAATTCGTTCGATTATGTCCGGAGAGAACAGCTTGACGAAATGAATCCGTTCGATAGATAGATGACATTCGTTGGGGTGACGTTTCGACAGGCAGATGATAGACTGTTGGATATTTCTGTTGAATAGGAGCGATGTAGAGAGATGATGTTGCTGATGATGAAGGAGACAAAGATTTTTCAGCGTTTATTCGACGTTGTTTTTGTCGAGAGCGTAACCAACAAAAGATTCCGAGAAGTACGATTACAGATGTACCGAGTAGACCAGCGATCACTCCAAGTGCTATTCGAAGACGTTGATCAGTTGAACTAAACAAATTTCATTTAATTTCTTTCTCTCTCTCTCTCTGTTTATTTATATCTTACTCAGATGATTCATTGGCATCTGTTGCTGCTGATGTTGTTGTTCCTCCTTCTCCTCCTGTTGTACTACTCGTACTGATTTCATTCGTACATTGTTCATTAATACAAATTTGTCCCAATGGACATCGACGTATTTGATCTGAACTCGAACAATTAGGCCAATTCACAGGCAATTCACAAACATAGTAATTATTCCTGAGACTTCGTAGTGTTCCATCGGGACATTGACAGAGAACGTTAGTTGTTGAATTACACCACGATATGCAACGTGTTGGAAATATCGAGCAATTACTTCGATTGAGTGTATCAGCACAAAACGATGAATTCAAATAGGAAACAAGAGAATCCGATGAAAGACACGTACATGTCGATGATACAGGCGAACAAGTCGTAAGACTCGTCGAACCACAAGTATCAACCGATGGCGTACAACTTGTTCCTAAACAATCAATAATTCAAGTGGAATTAAAATGATTTCTTTCATTTTCTTCATCTTATTCAAGGTTTTTTCTTTCTTCTAATGAAATGAATTCGTGCTTGAATGAAAGGTATTTCTTTCTATTCAATCAATATGACTAATGTATTGGAAATGAGAGTTTTATCGAATATCCGGCTAGAGAAGAGATCATCGATTTAGCTGAAAATGCAATTAAATTTCACTAGAAAACACTCTCGTATTTTACGTCCCTGAGGGCAGCTTAGTTTGAAAAACGTTTTAATTCACAATAATAAACTATTTTTCTCTCCGATCGATAAGAAAAACAAACCACCTACCAACTGGCTTTTCATATTGAATTTGTATGCTAAATATTGTTTGATTATCTGTAATTAATTGTCCATTATCAAGTAAACAACGACTTAATTGATACTGTCCTTGCCGTAAATATAAACTTTTCTGATCAATATTTACCGATGTATAGTTAACATTAATTAGATTTACAGTTATGGGTTCGCCTAAGCGTGTTACAGACGTTGTACCTGCCATTGTTTCTAATTGACACGATACGACATTCGGTGAACAAGTGAAAACAATTGGAAATGGAACAAGATCAGTAGCTATCGATGGGAATTGATAAATTAGACCGAGTTGAAATCTTGAAAGATTACCAACGGTCGAGAATAAATCGTATTGAGCCGTGAGAATAATCGATGTTTGATTAGGAAATTGAAATTGATTATTAACAGTTGAATAATTTGAATAGAATTGATTGAAAAACGTACAATTTGTTATTGTTGATTGACAATGTGTTGTTTGAATATAAAGAAATAAAACAAACATAATCAACATTGCATAGACCATCCACCATTGCGGCTTGTCGCAAAAGTAAGAACGACAAAATCAAATGTCTGAAATTGATGCAGCAAAATTAAACAAAAGAGAAGAAAAAAGGCAGAAGAATGCGTTTATGTGACACCCGGCACGCATCATCAACAAAAGAAAAGAAAAGTCAATGTGTGTGTGTGTGTGTGTGTGTGCGCGCACAACACTTTTCTCCGAGTTGAGCAAGAAGAGAAAAAGAAATGATCAAATATTTCTTTCTTTCTCGTTCCGTTTCTTTTTCTCTTCTTCTGAGCAGATTCATCAAAGGAAAAGAATTGTTTATCCAAGTGGAAATAAATAAATTTTCCTTTTCAATAGTAGAAAAAAAATGAAATTAGACCTTTTTTCTCTCAACTATTTTTACTACACTTACTCATTGACATTTTTTTTACATGTATAACAGCATCGTTTACTCGATATTTGCTTGTATGTAATTACATAAGCGAGTATATGTTTCTCTCTGCTCTTTTATAATCGAATTTGTTCTCTTTTACATGGATACGAGAGCAGACATTGTTTTTAAGGTTTAATGTGAATTAAGATTGTATGATGTTCTATTCTCTAATCTTGACAAGATTATCGAACCTAAAAAACGTAAACTGTTTATTTACTTGGCGCAATTCGAATAGTATCAAGACCGTTTATTCGTCCGACAAAAGTTTCATTTGTCAATATTAGATTGTCGTTTGTTTCCTCTCATTGACATTAAATGATTAATATGAATCGTACTCGATAATTATTCTCAGAACCTTACCTTGATACCGACTGTCTCTATTCATGTACGTCTTAGAAACTCTTTCTTCTTCTTCCAATCAATAATTCAAATGAAATATTTTATTGCTTCCTGAAGAAGAAGAAAAAAATGATTAAAAATTCAAGTGTTTTCGACGGTTTTTTTTCTCTCTCGTCTTAATCAAGAAGAAGAAAAAAAAATTCACGAGCAAGAAAGAAGAGAACATCAATTAAATCCATGCACTAACATTTATCTGCTCGGAAGGAGACCGAACGCACAATTTATTATGCTCGAGTGACAAATTTTTAAAATGTATGCAGGCTTTGTTTGATGTTGAAATATCCATATTTGTAAGGCGAGAAAAGTGGACACTTGTCATTTTGTTATATATACAAACATAAGTAAAAAGAAAGAACTAATGAAATCAACGAATACACGAACAAGTGTATGTTGATTTGTTTAGCCGAGAGCATAAATCTCGGCGCAAACTATGCTTGAATTTGATATTCATCGAAATCAAATGAAAAAAAAACTTTTTTTTCTGCCTCTTCGAAACTGATTTTTAATAGAAAAATTATTCTCAATGAAACCTCATTATTATCGAACGTATCGCATGTCAAACAAACCAATGTGAAGACAATGATCCGTTTCTTCATTTTTATTTGCTCGAATCCCTCATTTAGTCAAAGATGTCTGTTGTAATCGCATTTATTCGGTTTCTGTATTACATTGAACAATATCAATTTACATTGATATTCAATCTTTCGTCCTGAACAAACGAAATTGGACAGATGATTTCAAAAAAAGAAATGAAAATGAAAGGTAGCCTTTAAACTGCAGCAAACATTCAAGGCTGTTTTGTAATAATCGAATCAATCGATGGCAATCGTTATGAAAATGAATTTATAGACAGTATGAATAATTAATAATTTATGCATAAGAATGTTATGTAAGTTCGAATATCAAAGGAAAAAAAATATGTTCGATTTAATATGCCGATAAATGAGCAGAAAATGTACAATGTCTACTCGAGTATTTGCTTGATTTCATTTAGTGCAATTCTTCGACAATGACAGACAATGAAATAAATCAACGAAGAGTGACTAATTTCCGACGTTAAGTATCCTGTCGAGTTTAATTTAGTAACTGTCACATTGATTTTATCTTGAAATGGCAGAAGCAAGGCATGCACTGTTTTTTTCCTCTTTACTTTTCTTATTGTAAGATAAAATGACGCATCGACCGTATGGAAATTGATGTCATTCAAGTATTTCTGCTAAACATCACTGCTCACTTTACATTTAATCTAACATGGATAACGAGTCGAATGATGACACAAGTTATTATGTAGATATTTCATTTTCATATTCATTTCGAATTTGGTTACTTCTTTCGATCGATTATTAAGGGTATTTGTCCAGTATTAATGACTGTTCTAGCAAATATTTTTCTTCTTTGTCGTTTTATTTATAAAAAGACAAATATTTCGACAACATGCAAATATCTGGCGAAAACATCGTCAAATGATTATTCAACTTCTCTTAATATCATTTCTTTATTTAACTTTTGCTTTTCGAACAATGTTTGTTTCCTTCCATTTTTATTACCATTAGTTTGTCTCGAATTTTTTCCTGATTTACGAAAGAAATTATGGTTATTTCGAAAACATAGAAATAATCAAATACAACCTTTTCAAACGATACTTAATAGAAACTAAAAGAACTTTTATTTTTCACGCTTGATTTTGAATGTCATTAAAAATACTTCAGACAACAAGATTTGCATAATTTGTCAGTTTAAAAGATATGTTTGAATGAGCTATTGATTTTGAATGCAGTTGATATGAAAAAAAAACGGATATGCTTATAGTTGTAATCAAGTCTGTCGGATATTATTCGAATAAGTTGAACTTTCATTCCTAAGAAAAGGGTAAAGTCTCGATTTTTATTTTATTTTCCAACAAATGGCGTTGAATGAGAGTGTAGATGAAATCTCGTTTGATAATTCGGAAATTTCTCTTTCACGTTCAGTTCGTTTCTGGCTGCTGTTATGTTGTGATATCCCATCGATTGTTTGTACATTTCTTATTCTCTATCATCTCCTTCGAGATTCAAAAAGACGACAAGCATTACATAATCATGCAATTATTCTCATACTTTTACTCGGCACAACAACTCAACTCATTGAAATTCCATTCTATCTCGCATTTATCGGCGATTCAGGTGTTGTCAAACCATCGGTACCGGCAACGTGTTTGGCTTGGTGGTTCGTTAGTTTCGGAATGTACAATGGCGGTACAATTCTAATGGCTTGGGCGTCCATTGAACGACATATTCTTGTTTTTAATTCTATTTGGGTACATACGAATCGTGGTCGATTCTTTGTGCATTATTTCCCTCTGATTTTCATTCTTTTGTACATAGGTATTTACTACATCTATGTTCTATTCTTTTTTCCATGTGAAAACGAATATGATTATACTTTGCCCATATGTAATGCCTCTCCGTGTTATCAAGATAATCAATTTCTAGGTATGTGGGATTTTATTGTCAATAATATAGCTCCAAGTTTACTAATTGCTTTGGCAAGTTGGGGATTAGTTCTTCGTGTTATTCGACAAAAACGTCGTCTTAATCAGCAAACACAATGGCGTCGACAACGTAAAATGACGATTCAATTAGCGTCACTATCAGCACTGAATATCATATTTAATATACCATTAAACATTCTTTCATTAGCACATCTATGTGGTCTACCGGATGATTATGGTGTTGACGCTGAGCAGTACTTTTATTTTTCTTGTTATTTTTTAATATTTCTTTTTCCATTTGTTTGTCTAATCTCCTATTCGGATTTGATTTGCCGAATCAAATCGATAGTTACTTGTCGAAAAAATCGACAAAATGCTGCCGTTGTTCCGAGTGTTTGGATAACTAATAGACATACTTAAACGTCCTGTAATTAATCATTAATAAATTTAATATAAATACATCAACAATTCAATTGAAGTAATTTGCATCGACTATGTCTAATGACTAGGTGATTAACGTAATCCTCTAGAGACATACAAATCGTGCCTAAACGAACGTTATCTTCTTCGAAGATTATCAGAGTTCCTATTTTCCGTTTTTTTTTGAAACCAAATGGAATGAATATATCAAGTTCAATGCAAATTTGTCATTATTTTTTCCTCGATTAATAAAACATTGAATCTAAGAACTTTTGCATATATTTCTTTTTTTAGCTCGACTTTCTATTAAACAAAGACAATGATGAGTTATTCATGACAACACACGATATTTGAACATTTATTTGAATTTATTCTATGTCATTTTTGGTAATTTTGGAAATCTATTAAAAGTAGAATTTTCTCTTCAAAAACCTCTACGAACTTTACCATGTACATTCTCTATATAATCTTAGCAACATTTTGTGACATGATTAAATTAGTTGTCGATTGGTCGTATTATCGAAATGATTCAAATGTTGATTCATATCAAATATCAACCTATGATCTTATTATTTGTAAATTACGACGTTATTTATACATGTTCTGTTCAGATTTATCAACTGAAATGCTTCTATTTGCATCGATCAATCTCTCAACGACAACAATTTCTTCAAATTTGCTCGAATTGTATTCGTTGTGGTAATACAATTCAACATAAAATCGATAATCAACTAACAGGAATGATTATTAGTGAGATTATGGTCACAATTATTTCATCGTTACCGTATTTTATGAAAAACAATATCAAATTACCAGTGAAACTGAATGGAGACCGGTATTCGTTCGTATGAGTATGTATTTTGAAGCAAGTTGTGGATTTTATATTTATTTATTGACGCTGAAAGCGTTGAGAAAACGTTTTTGTAAACATTTTGTTGATTTAATTAATTCGATTTCTTGTTGTTGTTGTTGTTCATGAGATTTGAATTTGAAAAATAAATGATAACCTCAACCCTCAAGATAAGAATGAATTCATTGATAAAGTACAGGGTGTGTGTGTATCTATTGAAATAACGAAAAAACAAAAACATGTTATTGTCCTATCGAATTATTTTTCTTTTATGTTCTATTTTAATTGTAATCGAAAGTGCCGATCGACCATCGGTCGGAGTCATTCGTTGGGATGCTTGGGATCAATTTAATGGTCAATACGATCCTATATCCTACTATCTTCATCGAGCTTTAAGTCCTGACGAATTCCACTATCGTATTCCGTTCTTTGGTTCAGTAACTGGACCAAATAATATTTCATTCAATGGCGATCAACAATGGATTATGGATCAGGAAATTCTCTATGCTAAACATGCAGGTATTGATTACTGGGCATTTGATACCTATTGTACATTTGGAGAGAATTGTTCGACGAATAATACATTTTGTCAACAATATTATCAGCAAACATCGCATTTATACTGTCCGAGAAATCCAGCATATGGATTGAATTTGTATTTGTCGAGTTCTTATAGATCGTTGGTTAATTTTACATTAGTTTTATTGGGTTCATCACCGTGTGATGTTACCTTTCAGCAACAATATATTGAACTAATGAAACATAAAGAATTTCAGACGGTTAAAGGTGGTCGACCACTTCTCTATCTATTTCAATTTGATGATGCCGAAGCGAATAAATGCGGAGGCGGATGGCAAGGTAGTGGCGAAGTTTTCAATAAATTTCGACAATTAGTTACGAGTCAAGGTTAGATCAATCGACAGACTTAATCATTCGATCGTATTTCCTATTCTTCTAGGATTACCAAATCCATACATGGTTTTAATGGATTTCAATATTCCAACAGTTCAATCACATGCTAATGCACTTGGATTTGATGCGATTTCAACATACGCATTACCCGGTGGAACAAATGAAGTATTGAAAATATATTTCAAGAGCAATTTTTCAATGTTTATGTTGAATTCATTTTAGGGTACACCATTTGTCGAATTATTTAATTCAGCTCAACGGTAAATTCGATTAATCTTGACCGAAAAGAAAAGTTTTTTTCTCTTTTGCTTAGATGGTGGCAGGCAGGTCATGATGCCGGTGCTAAACTCGTTCCTATTGCTCCTACGGGCTGGGACCCACGTCCTCGAGCTGCACATCCCGTACCATGGGTTGACGAAGGTCCACAACATTACTTTCAGCCAACAGTCGAAGAACTCCAACAACTCATTCGAGCTAGCATCAATTTTACTTGCACTTACAATCAAACAGTTGATGCTCAAACGATCATTATCTATGCTTGGAATGAATGCAGTGAAACAAGTGGTTCACTCATACCTTCACTTGGCAATGGTACATTGTACATCGATACATTATCAAAAATCCTCCCCATGACATGTTAATCTTAGACGAGAAAAACTTTATTCATGATTAAATGGTTGATATTCATAGACAAAACAAAACACAGAAAAGAAAACCAAATGTCCCTTTTTTTGTTCCTCCTTCTCCTTATTTACCACCACTGGCTTGTTTTCGTAATAATTGAAAGATTTCTTGTTTGATCCAATCTTTATTGTGAGGCTTATATTGGCCTGTTTGTTTTTGAAAAACTAAACAGCTTAAATCCGAGATTTGATCGACGAATTCGAATAATTCCGAAATATCATAGGTAATCGATGGCGAAGTTGGACTACGTTTTTTTAAATGTTCTTCAAATACTTTACAAATACCTAACGAACGAACAAAAAATGTCAAAACAATAGAAAAACAAAAACCAACGAATCTCACCATCGAGACATTCATCGACCGATTCATAGTCCGAATAAGTTCGAGAGTCAAGTTTATTTGTCGATTGAAGAAGAAGAATTGTATGTGACATAATAATATCTTTGTATTCGATCTGAAAGAACAAATAATAATCATCACATATTGTCTATTTACGCCGTATATTTTAAACATCGCGTGTCTTTATGTATATCGAGACATTTCAATGAACAATAAAGACTTCCACATATACGACACGTATAATGAGAATTCAATCCGCAAACTGAACAGATTTTAATCGGCGGATATTTCGATGGTTTAGCAACGATAGTGAAATAGTTGATTGACTCATCGGATTTGTCGCCATTCGGTCCGAGTTCTTCATCTAACAAAGTTTGTAGATTCTTTTTGAAACGTGTTCTGAATACATCGAATTTCAATTGAGTTTTTCGTCGTTTATTCGATGTTGGTGTTGTTGGTTCATCAGATTCGAGTATGAGACCTTTCGAATGTCGACTGTAGCCAAATGCCGATGTACTACTCAATGTTTTAGCAAGTTGTTCTTGAGTTAATGTTGAATCAAATGATGACGATGGATCACTTGGATCTTCGTGAAAGTTATCTTGTTCTAATGATTCAAGAAATTTTTGTGCTCGACGTGCACGTGTCGATGCATCGAGAATACGTGACGACGATGTGGATGACAGATTCTCCTTGGCTTGACGCGTTAAACGTTGCTGTGGCTGTTCCATGATCAAACCAAAAATAATAACCGTACAAACACAACACACACATATATTTTATTTTTATTCTTCTCGTTTTAACCAATAGAAAACGTGAACTCACAGATGACGTTAGTCGTGCAAATAAAATCGAAACTTGTTTTGTTGTCTTAGTGCGTCAATGCATTTTGAAATGACTACTATCATGAGATAAACAACTCGTATTCGAGAGTTTCGTGTCGGATCTCAACGAAAATCGAACAGTTTTTCATGTCGAAATTCGATTAGAGGACCGTTTTCTCCAATCATGGTAACCAATCGATTGCCAATGAATGACTGATGATGATGAAGAAGACGAGAGACAGAGAGAGAATTGGCAATCAATCGGGATCGAACGAAAGAAGAAGAAGAAGAAAAAAAACCCAGCGCTCCTATTGAACGAGTTCCGGTTTTGATTTGATTGTAAAACATGCTATTTGATTTGATGTCTTTTAGATAAGAATAAATCATAAACTATCTATGTTTTTCTTCACGAAAATTCTCGATTTATTTTAAATGATTATTTTATTCGAATCAAGCATTTGAAGTGAGTACAGACAGATAAAAGGATTAAGTCGATCGCATGCTGTAGCTTTCTTTCTTTTTTTTTGTGTCATTATACTCAGCAGAGCGACATCTAATCATCAAAATTCTCCTAGTGTGCTCAAGGAAATTCATTTCCTTCGAACTAATCAAACGATTTCTCTCTCTTAGATTCGAGAATCAAACCAAACCTAAAAACCTAAAACATGACATCGGTTAAAGTCGCTGTACGTGTACGACCATTTAACACACGGGAACGTACTCGACAAGCCAAATGTATCATTCGAATGGATCAACATGAACAAACAACGTTCATTCAAAATCCAGCCGATGATACGATTAAACACTACAAATACGATTACTCATATTGGTCATGTGATGAAAACGTTAACAATGAAAAATTTGCTACACAAGATCAAGTCTATCAAGATCTTGGAATTGAAATGCTCGAACATTCATTCGAAGGCTATAATGTTTGCATATTTGCTTATGGACAAACAGGTGCTGGTAAATCTTACACAATGATGGGTAAGAATGAGCCCGAACAAGAAGGTATTATTCCACGTCTATGCGGTGAATTGTTTCAACGAATAACATCTCTTCAAACGCAAACATCGACACGATACACAGTCGAAGTGTCCTACATGGAAATTTATTGTGAACGTGTTCGAGATTTACTCTCACCGAAAAAAACTCCGAATTCACATAATTTACGTGTTCGTGAACATCCAATTATGGGTCCATATGTTGAAGATCTTTCACGTCTACTTGTTACATCTTACGATGACATAGCGAGGCTAATCGACGAAGGAAACAAAGCTCGAACAGTAGCAGCAACAAATATGAATGAAACATCGAGTCGATCACATGCCGTTTTTACGATCATGTTTTCTCAAGCGAATCAAGATACGATTACGAATTTAACCACAGAAAAACAATCGAAAATATCTCTAGTTGATTTAGCTGGCAGTGAACGAGCTGATTCGACTGGTGCAACAGGTGATCGACTTAAAGAAGGAGCGAATATTAATAAATCATTGACAACTCTCGGCAAAGTTATTGCAGCACTTGCAGAAACGGTTCGAAAACTTGAACAAATTCATTTATATTTTTGTTTTTTTTTGTTTTTTAGAGTTCCAAAACTAGAAAATCCCGTTCAGATAAAAAAACAGATTTTATTCCCTATCGAGATTCGGTGCTAACTTGGTTGTTAAAAGAAAATCTTGGTAAATCCATAATGTTCAGCACACATATTCTCAATTTCTTTTTTTGCTAGGTGGAAATTCCAAAACTGCAATGATTGCTGCCATTTCACCTGCAGATATTAATTACGATGAAACACTTTCGACTCTTCGATATGCCGATCGAGCTAAATCAATTGTTTGCAAAGCCGTTATCAATGAAGATGCCAATGCGAAATTGATTCGTGATTTACGAGATGAAATTCTTAAACTAAAAGATCTACTGAAAAACGAAGCTGGTATTGATCTTTCAGTCGATGGAACGATTGTTGCTAAAAATTCACGAATTCAAACGAATAATTCTCAAACGAGTGAAGATGCTCTCGAACGTTTGAAAGAAAATCAGAAACTAATGGATTCATTGTGCATGTCCTACGAAGAAAAATTGAAGAAAACTGAAAAAATCATGGCAGAAAGGTTGAGATTAATATTTGAACTCAATTGTTTGTGCATGTTTGCTCGTTTATTTTAGAGAAGCAGCTTTTCATGAATTAGGTGTTTACTCAAAAAATGACGGAAATGCTGTCGGAATATTTTCTCCAAAGAACGTAGGAATTGACTTTTTTGTATTTATCTTTTTTTTGTTTTTCATATTCAAATGTTTTCTAGTCGCCACATCTAGTTAATCTAAATGAAGATCCACTAATGTCCGAATGTTTAATGTATTTCATCAAAGATGGAATCACTCGGTAGATGATGCACAATACTGTTTTTGCTTTTGTCTTTGCTAACTGTTTTTCTCGCTTCAGAGTCGGTCGACCCGATGCTCCCGTTCATCAAGACATCGTTCTATTCGGTTCACATATCGAACCAGAACATTGTATGATAACTAATAGCGAACATATTGTTCATTTGAAACCATGCAGTTCAAGTGCAATGTGTTATGTCAATGGTAAACAAGTCGATTTCGAGACGTCGATCGAACTAACGTCGGGTTCGAGAGTTATCTTCGGTAAATCGCATGTTTTTCGATTTCTTAATCCGGTTCAAGCTCGACGAAAGAGCACAAAAATGGAGGCGTCGACCGGTAAGAAAACGAATGAATAATATTTGCATTTCCAAGTGATTCAATATTTAGACGGAACAGATTGGAACAGTGCGATACAAGAATTGCTGGAAAAACAAGGTGTTGATATCAAATCTGAAATGGAGAAAAAGTAAAATATTTCATGAAGAAACCAAACAATGAGATTATTTTGATTGAAATCTAGATTAATGACGATGGAAGAAGCATTTAAACGAGAGAAAGAAGAAGCTGATCGTCTCTTGCGTGAGCAAAGACAAGAATACGAAAATAAAATCGATGAATTAAAAAAAGTCATGGAAACATCCATGATGTCGTCGACATCAGGCGTCGATCCTCAACAACGACAATCACCTGAACATGATAGTCCTCAAATCGAACATCCAATACATGGTAACGAGGATTCCGCTGTTTAATTATCAAATAAATAAATCGATTTTTTATTCAGAATGTTCTTGGTCCGAACACGATTATCAATTAGCTCGATGGGTTTGGAAGAAATGGCGATATCATCGTCTAACATCTCTGCGGGTATGTCGTCGAATGCTTTTGATTTATTCTTAGAAAATTGCATCATTGAACAACTCGTTTTTCTTGTCTGAGATCGTAGTTATGATTTCTTTCTTTTTGTTTTGCTCATTCCCCTTGATTAGGATTATTCAAATCGTATTCAGTCTATTTGGTTAATCAAGGTATGACTTGTTTTGTCCGTGTAATTTGTTTTTCATAAACTCAAAGTCAAGTTTGTTTCTGTTCTGTCGTCTTTTACACTTTTTAATTCGTTGGATAACCTGAACAAATTGTTTTTTTTTCAATTATTCATTCGTTTTGTAGGATTTACTATACGGCAATAGTGTTTACTTAAAAGAAGCCAATGCGATCAGTGTTGAACTACACAAACGTGTTCAATTTCAATACACACTTCTAACTGATACACTCTACTCTCCATTACCGACAGATTTATGTTCGACAACGAATCATAGTACTATGGTGGCTATTGAAGTTCAAGATTTGAAAAATGGTGCTAAACATTATTGGTCATTGGATAAGTTTCGGTAAGAGAATCGAATTGATTCGAAGATCTTGTTTTCTGTTTTTACTATAAAAACATGAGAGATTGATTCGAAAATACTAAAAAAAAACCTCAAACATGTAGATCACGTTTGGAAATTATGCGTCATATATACAATTGTGAACAAATGTCTATTCCACGTGCTATAAGCTGCGAGAATTTATCTGAGAATTCGCCATTGTATTCAAGTACAAATTCAATAGGCAAAGGACCTGTCGATGGTTCATTTCAAGCAAGGTTTGTCCTTGTGTCGTGATCTGTCGTTGTCTTGCATTTTTATTTTTTTATTATTTTTATTCATCATTTATATTTTGATAATTATTTATTTATTTGCTTGTTTGTTTGATTAGACAACGTCTCGAACTAATGAGAGAAATGTACACTAATGCTGCTGATTATTCGCCAAATTCGCCCGATCGAAGCATGGAATCGTTAGTTAGCAGCGATGCAATTCAAGCAGATCCATTCTATGATCGATTTCCTTGGTTTCGACCGATTGGACGGTAGATGAAAATGAGCTCATTTTCTCCTAAACTGCATTTCTCTTCAAGATCATTTGTTTATCTATCAAATCTTCTCAATGAATTTCCACTAACACAAACTGTTGCAATTGTATCTGAACGAGGTGAAATCAAAGGTTATTTAAAGATTGCTATCGAACAAATACCAGGCACATCGACCGATGAACAAATAAAACTAATGCGAACGTATAAAAATGCATGTGGACTGTCAAAAGTTGTTTTCGATGATGAAACCTATTTTCAAGTAGAATTTTGAAAACAAAAAACACATGTTTTTTTCTTTGATTCATTCGTTTTGCAGGATACGTCAACTGAATTAATCAAATCATGCGATTCATTGGATCCAAATCTTCGATATGTCGAAGGACAATCTCAGTACGGTTTAAATGATTCTCCGAAAATCAAACCGAAACAATCGATAATGACAACGAGCGATCTACCAGCGAACGAATCCTTGCAAAAACTCGGCTCGGAATATCAATTTCGTTTGATTGTCTTCGAAGCTCAACAAATACCGATCGAATACGAAGATATATTTTGTCAATTTAACTTTCTCCATCAACATCATGAAGCATATTCAACTGAACCGATTAAAAACACGGGAAATATCGATATGCCACTTGTATTTTCGCATATGCAGAATGTAAATCATAATAAAATAATGAAAATTCGACTTCTATTTTGTTGTTGTCGTGTGTTTTTAGTTCAGTGTGATTATTACCAATTCATTTTTGGATTATTTGAGAACAAAACCGATAGTGTTCGAAATTCTTGGTCATTATCAAGAACCATTAAATCCAATCGCTAGTTTTAGTTCGATCAAACCTCGTCTATCGAACAGTCTGGCATCTTTTTCCAAGCCGATGTCTTCGTCAACATCAAATTCCACTGAATCGAACGAGAATACTCACGATCTTCTCGTTTGGTACGAAATCTTCGAATTATCCTTATCCGGCGAGTGAGTTTATTCTTCTGAAATCATTTATTAATTTTAAAATATTCGGATTTAGATATGCGCCAGTTGCCGTTGATCATTCCGATGATTTGCCTTGCTCAGGACGATTCGTTCTTCATCAAGGTATTCAACGTCGAATCGGCATTACACTTTGCCATGAATCAACATCGGACTTTCGATTGACGAATGTCCGAGAAGTTGTCATCGGTTTGTCGAGAAATTCAATAGCCATTCGAAAATCTAATCATTTGCACTTATCTAGGTCATGTTCGCAGTCAATCTGAGTCGACTAACGATGAATCCAATGGCAAACAACTTCCGTTGAACATCATCTCATCGCAATATCTCTCGAAATCAAACGATGATCGAACATTTTATCACTACGAAGTCTCCTGGGACTCGTCTCTGCATAATTCGCCACTGCTCAATCGTTGTACACCGCCGGGTACTTCGATTTACTTGACAATGACATCCTATCTCGACATCGAGAATAGTCAAACGCCGATCACGATTAAAAAGGACATTTGTCTGAATTTATCACCACGTGGAGTTGATTCAACATCACGTTTGCGTTTGTCATTGAGAAATTTGTTTTCATCAAATCGATCGAATACATTCGATGAACATTCGAATGCTATATCGGCGATCTATGAAATGAAACTAAACAAACACTTTCGAGATGATAATCACGACTCATCGAGTCCTGGTGTTGAACGACGAACTCGAAAGGTTGTCGACACATCGAATGTCTATGTTCGAGGCGAAGAAATGCTACACGGATGGAGACCGAGACGAGACTCATTAATCATCGAACATCAACAAGAATTAGAGAAATTATACAAAATTCAATGCGTATGTCGTTTTTTTTTTCTTTCGAGGGAAATTATTTTCAAACTTTGAATTTAGGTCGAACATACGAAACATGTTCTCTGTGTAAACGATCATCATTTGAACACGAAGAATAGCCAAATAACATCAACAAATTCCGAAGATTTGCTCAAACGTTGCGTTCAATATTTTACTTCTATTCTCCCTCGTCAATCGGCCGATGTTTGCCAATCGAATATCTCTTCACCTAATTCCGACGAAATTCTTTTGACAAGTACGCCGAATGAAACATCGAAATTGACGATTAAATATCAGCCGATTGTCGACGAAGTTCACGTCTCATCGATCGTCTTACGTCGAGGATATTTGAATTTCTTCGAAGAGAATCACATCGATTCGATGACGAAAAAATACGTCGTTATTCGACGGCCATTTGCATTTATTTATAATCACGAAAAAGATTATGTCGAACGAGAATTAATCAATCTCGGTACAGCTCGTATCGAATTGAATGATGACGGACATCTCAATGGCACACGACATACATTAACCGTTGTTACGAAATATCATACGTATCTTGTTCAACCATTGAACGAGAAGGATTTCTACGATTGGCTCTACGCATTCAATCCGTTACTTGCCGGACAGATCAAGTAGGACGATGGAAAGTTTGCTTTGACGTTCTATTTTTGTTCGGTTTTTAGATCTCGATCAACAAATCGTTCGAAATGAAAGATTTTCTATCTTGTTTTTTTTTTCTTTTTTTGCTGTTGTTGTTGTCTTCAAAACAAACATAATCTAGTCGTTTGTCTTTTCGAATGTCTTTCAACAAGTTCTTGAATATTTTTTTTTTAAATCTATTGATAAATCGACATAATTAATTCTAAACAGTAAACAAAATTTGTTCTTTATCTGTGTGTGTGTGCGTATTGATATTTAATTTAATTTTTTTTCTTTTGAAAAATAAATTATGATAATTTGCCTGAATCATATCAGATGCTTATACTATTTATTAGTTAAGAAAAAAAAATCATGTTTATGTACATTATTCATCGAAATCAGTGTACTCCTGACGAAACCAATGCCATGTTTTCTCTAAACCTTCGCGTACATTTGTCTTTGGCGAAAAGTCGAGCAGTTTCTTGGCTTTCGAATTATCGCAATAGGTTATCGATGGTTCAGTTTTATGAGAATTTTTTGCGCGTTTATAAATGATTTTTCCCGAAATTTCTTCGATATATTCAATAAATGTTGCTAATTTAATTGGATTTCCACAGCCGATATTAATTATCTCGTAGCCTAATGGACGTTCAAGTGCATGAATAAATCCATCGATAACATCGTCGATATAAGTCCAATCACGTTTGATCTCTCCTTGATCGAAAACATCGATTATACACGAGGAATCGACGCAACCGTGCATCAACTTAAAAGGCATCATATCAGGCCGACCACGTGGACCGTAGACATTGAATAAACGTAAGATCGTCATATTCAATCCGTGCATATTATAATAAACATGCGCAAGAATTTCAGCAGCACGTTTCGTTGCAGCGTAGGGCGAGAGTGGTTTGTCACATGAATCGGTTTCAATGAATGGCAATGTATCTGTTTGTCCGTAGACACTCGAGGTCGATGCGAAAACGAATTGATTGATCTTATGAGAAACAGCAAGATCGAGGAGAATCTGAGTGCCGGAATAATTTATTTCCATGTATTTATTCGTTTGAGAACTCGACGAACGAACGCCTGCTAATGCCTATAAAAACAAAGATTCACATAAATTTTCTTCTTACAAACGCAAAAAAAACAAAAATAACGAACAGCTAAATGAGCGATATGTGTTATTTCATATTGATCGAATATCACTTTTAATAATTCGGCATCATTTATACTTCCACGTATGATAATCAAACTTCCATCGAGTACTTGATGAGGATATTTCGTTTCAATAGTATTCACATTTCGTTCTTTTATTATAGGCGAATAATAATCATTAAAATTATCCAATAGAATCACTTTGCCAAGATTTAATTCAAGTAAACGTTCGACTAAATGACTACCAATAAAACCAGCACCTAAACAGTCGAATTTCGGTCAATTGAATTTCTCGTTTGATGAGTTCTTACCGCCAGTAACGAGGTACACATTTGGTCGAACCATTGTTCTACGTTTCTTCTTTTTTTGAATACAGAAATCAATAAAACACGTCACATTTTATACTCGAAACAATCGTGGGAGTGCAAAGTGATTTAAAACATACATACGCACCCAAAATACACAAAGTACAGATAAAAGATGAGTCATACGAGGAGAAGGAAAGAAAACATTACGTCACTTTCGAATATTGTAGAATGACAGAATTTTAACGGACATCGAAAGATAAAATGAAATTAGGTTGAATCGACGTAACTGAGAGAGAAAAAAAGTGCGCAAAAAACAAAAGATTCTTGTTATATTTTTTATTTGTCCGAATAATGCAATTCGAAACGTACGATTTTCGTTTGAGAATGGTCTCACGTGATGCTAATCCGAAGAATTCTGATAGTTTATCATTGTATTTCAAAGGCGATCGAGGTCTAACTCAAACGATAAGATTACCATTGGAGAAACTGAAAGCTAATGTTTACGAAAACACATTCGATTTACTCGATGTTGGAAATGTAAGATAATGATTTGATTGAGAGTGCGAAGATTAAGATTTCTAGTTGTCACTTGTTCATTTGAAACTCGACGCGAAAGATTTACGATGGAAATTCGAATCGATTGATCTCGAACGAAAGAATAAACAAATTTTACAGTAAAATTAAGAAACAAACAAATAAATGTCGATTGAATTGTTTTTTTCGTTGAAATCAAAGTTTTCCAATTAATCAATGGATGGATACAAATCAAAATTCTCAACTTGATATTCTCATTGATCAAGGTTCAGTTCAACTCGGTAATTTAGAACAATCTTCTATTACTGAATTTTTTTTATTCGATTGACAAAAAAAACAGAACCGATCTATACGATTATTGTCAATACAGGAACGATTAGCAGTTGTTCAGAAGTTCATATGCGTTTAGCATTGATCGGTGATGGTGCATCGACACTTCCGTTTGATTTCAATTCCAAAGATCTATTTCAATCAGGTTCACAAAATCGATTGTCGATTTCACCATTCGATACTCTCGATGTTGGAGAAGTAGATAAACGTTTCATTTCTTTTTTTTGTTCATTTTCGAAAGCATCTAATTAGTTGTCTCATTTACAAATCTGGTGTGAAAGTAATGATAAATTATCGTATTACTGCGAGAGTATTGAAGTAATCGATAATTTCAACGATAAGAATTATTTGTACGTTTAAGTTCTTCGATTGAAAAAGAAATTGAAATTGATTTTTATAGTTTTCTTGTCAACGAATGGTTCGGACCGAATCTAGAAGAATCTCTTTCTGTTTCTGCTATTGACCGTGCTCAAGGTTCTAAACACGAATTCAAATAAATTTATTCGTCTCAAATAATTATTCTAGAAGCAAATATATACACAATTTCTATTAAAACAATCGACATAACTGAATCAAATACTGACATACTAATCTTCATATCCGTAGAAATGAATATTTAATTTCTATATCTTCCGTATGGTATCGTCTATCTAGATTCAATTCAGTAATGGGAAAATTCATGAAGAAGCCTTGCATTCATCTGAAACACATAAAATACCGTTTCAAAAGGATAACGTCGATTTTTTCATGCTAACTATCGATGATATTCATCGAAGTCAAGTAACAAATCGCAAGTTCTTTCTTTCCTAATTCTCGAACTTAGATAGTTAAAGCGAAAATCTGTTTAATCAGCAAATCAAAGACTGTCCAATGGACTTGTGCTTGGATAGAAATCCGAGACGTATTCTATCAACGAAATCATTGGTAATAATCGCTATTTTTTTGTTGAATGACAAATTCGACTATTGTTTTTATTTAGTTTCAGTCTTCGAAAAAGTCTGACGAGTATTTTTGATCGTCAGCCATACGACTACACAAATTTAGAAGAAGTCATTGACATACCATGTTCAAAAGGCAGTTCTTCTAACTAGACAAGCAGGAAGTTCGTTTGCCTTTTCATAATTGACGTTGTTACGAGCAATTAAAATCATATAGTGCACTCGTCAACAAGTACATCATAGTTTTTTTGTAATATGATTTGATTAGATTTTCTAACCAATAAAAGTTCAATACCCGAGAATTTATTATTCTTCGCAAGATTAATTTGACGTGTAATTCATCATGCATATCTACGGCATGCAAGACGATTTTCTACTCAAATGTTCACGCAAGAAAAAATAAATAAAAATTATTTTTGCGTCGTTTTTTAATGAGATAAATGACGACGTTTTGATTAAAAAAATAATTTTCTTTTTCATAAGATTAATAGTTTTTATCGTCTGAGAATAAAAAATAAAGAGCAAAGATGAGAATTTGATATGCCTAGTTGTGTCAACATCAACACGTAGTCTATCATTAAGTTTTTTGTTTTTCTGATACTCAACTTCTCTTTTCGATTATCTTCCTGCGAAAAACATGTAGTTAACTGCATTTAAACGTAAGAAATCTGCTTATGACATCAGCAAGAAATTATTAACGCATTGGATTTATTTTTCTTTCATTTTGCAAAATATTTATTTAGACATGGGGTGTTCGGCATCTGAAGTAGCAATATCAACTCTTCCGCCTACGTTGGTACCTTTAGATTCAGTACAATCACCGCCAAAAGAAGAAACTCATTCGAAAACAAATCGTTTTTTGGAAAATTGTCTAATTGTTTGGTTAACAAGCAGCACGTCGAGTAAATATACGGTTGAACGTGAAGAATTACGAACACGTGTTTATGGCTTAAAAATCTTTAATAATATCGATGGTTGTATTGCATTTCTATCGAATATTCAAGATGAAAAAGTCTTTCTAATTATTTCGAATTTCGATCAGTCGATTGAACGATTACAATATTTAAATCAAATCGAAAAAATCTATATTTTTACATCTAATTCTCATGAATCAAGTCATTTCAAATATCCAAAAGTCAATTATGATCTGGTCGAAAATCTCGATGAATTAAATGACAAACTTGAAAATGATATGAAATCTTGTGTAGCAAATTTAATTCCAATTACCGTTGCACCTATTCGTTCTGAAACAATAAAATCGATAGTTGATCTCAGTCGATATGAAGCCTCGTTTTTATTCTGTCAAATTGTCCGAGAAGTAGCCTATCGTTTAAAATTCGACAGTCATTCCAAAGATGTTTTCATCGATTATTGTCGTGCACATTATTCTCATAAATCATTAGATCTTGTCGAACAAATGGCACATAATTATCGACCACATCAAGCTCTGTTTTATCTCTCAACATATAATTTTGTTTCTCAAATCTTACAACGAGTTTTACGTACACGTGAAATCGATCTTATTTATAAATTAGGCTTTTTTATTAAACAAATACATATTCAATTGAATCGTTTATATGAAGAGAATCTGACATTGATGAAGAACATTTCGACTGTCTATCGTGGAAAGACGGTGTCACATGACGAATTCGATTCTCTATTAAAAGATAAAACCGGTGAATTTCTCTCGTTTTCCAGTTATCTAATAGCATCAATTACGAAACAAACAGCAACTAATTTTATCTACGATCGACTGAAACTTCATCCTGATACGATCGGAATTCTATTTGAAATTGAAATCGATCTAATAAAATTCAATGAAAAAACTCCATTTGCTCTTATGAAAGATGCCGATTTCGATTGTGATGCAATCTGTTTTAATCTCTATCCAGTTTTTTCCATTCAATCTATTGAATCAATTCGAAACGATTCGATCACATATTGGTCGGTCAAATTAACAATTGTCGATCATGATGATTCGAATTTGAATCATTATCTAACGATCACACGTTTGGAAGAAGTGCATGCCAATCCACTGTCATATATCGGCGTAATGTTGCTCGAAATAGGCGAATATCAACGTGCCGAACGAATTCTTCTCGGTCTAATTCAAGATCAGTCAGTTCTCAGTCAACCACGACGTCTTCTACGTGTACATAATGGTCTCGGAGCTGTTTATACTCATAAAAAAGACTATACAAAAGCGTTATACCATTATCAACAAGCTCTTCAAACTGGTTTAATCTATCTGCAAGTTGATCATCAAGATCTCGCACCATTGTATAAATCGATAGGTGATAGTTATTTTTATTTAAATTATTATAGTGATGCAATTATGAACTATGAGAAAAGTATTGAAATAGGAAATAATGGAACGATGCAAATGAGTTCGGAGTTTTTGAGTGAAATTAATCTACAATTACAAAATGCAAGACAATCAACAGCATCGTTGAAATGATTATTTATAAGCAAGTGTATGTATGTGGGTGTTTTTTTGTAACTGTTTGTTAAAGATAAGAAATAAAAAAAGAGAAAAATATACTAATCGAATAGTTGTTATTTGCTTTGTGATTCGCGCAGATGACTAATCATGAAACGAACAACAGATGGCTTTATTTGTTATGAAAACAATAGATTTGAAAGTGGTTTAGAAACTCTATCTGTAACCAATGAAACAAAGTCAATCGATGATAAAGATTACGATGTGATTATAATCGGTGCTGGATTTGCTGGACTAATAGCTGCACGTGAATTAAGTCAACGTGATCGAAGTGTTCTCATTATCGAAGCAAAAGATCGTATTGGTGGCCGAACATTTACTGCACAAGTCAACAATGATCAATACGAAATCGGTGGCACATGGGTTCATTGGAGTCAACCGCATTTGTGGGCGGAAATAACTCGTTATGGTTTGTCGTTATGTGAATCCGATGGTGCTGTAGCTGAACAAATAACTCTACTACTTGATCATGGAACGAAACTGAAGACTATATCGAGTGCTGAACTCTATCCGAAATTATTCACATTGATGAATGAATTCAGTAATGTCGATGGTGTTCAAGGACGAACTGTTTTTCCTTTGCCACATACACCGTTAGCAAATCTACAAGCGATTAACAAATTCGATCATTTATCAATGCAAGATCGACTCGATCAAATAGCGAATCTATTCGATAATGACGATGAAATGCGACAGATTCTCGATGCTTATCTTTCGATGAATACGCAAGGCGATCTAGCAAAAAGTGGTTTTCTTGATCATCTTTGTTTTTGGACATTAGGCGATCGTGATACCAATCAAACATGGGATAAAACTTCTCGATATAAAATACGTGAAGGTACAAGTGTTTTAGCACGAGCGATTCTCGATGATTGTCAAAATGTGAATCTATTGTTCTCAACATCGGTCAAATCTATTCATCGAACGAATGATCAACAAGTAATTGTTCGAACAGAAACTGGACGAGCATTTCGAGCTCGAACAACGATTGTTACAGTTCCACTCAATGCATTACATTGTCTCGAATTTCAACCGGAACTTAACAGTGAAAAACAACGAGCCATTGACGAAGGTCAATGTCGGGGCGGACTCAAATTCTGGGCGAAATTAAAAACTTCAATCGGTAATTGGTGTGGCTTCGCACCTTATCCAAATCCGATTACAGTTGCTTATACCGACGATAAAGATGGTACAATCATCGTCGGTTTCGGACCTGATGATACAGTTGACATTCGAAATAGTCAAGCACTTGAACATGAACTACAAAAATTTCTACCGAATTGCCAAATCGAATGTGTTTTCGGACATGATTGGCGTAGTGATCCGTCGATCAAAGGTACATGGTCATGGTATAAACCAGGACAAATATCTTCGAATCTCCGCGCTCTTCAAATGTCTGAACCGCCGTTATTCTTTGCGAGTGGCGATGCATCGAGCAGTTGGCGTGGCTGCATCGATGGCGCATTAGAAAGCGGTCTTACTGCTGTTCGACATGTTCAAAACTATTTACTGAAAAATAGTTCAACAAATCTCTAGATGATTATTTATTCACAAATAAATTTTTAAAATTAAATTGTCAATATTTTGCACGTTTAATTCGATATTTCTTTCACTAAACGGATATAGAAAACGAGCCAAATAATAAAACCAATCCAACTGAGAAGACCTAATACTGTCGCGACGATATTACAAATTAAAGCAATTGTACTCATTGCTCGAGCGTCTTCATAATTATTGCTCTGTTTTCTACTTCGACATAAAATTGAAAATATAAGAGCAATAATGCCAAGTAGAAACCAACCAAGAAATATATTGATAATAGACCATACGATCCAATCACGAATCTTATGAATTGGAGGATTTTGTGTTACAGTAAATTGTTGTTGTTGTTGCATAGGTGGAGGATAATATGGTTGCGGTTGAGGTGGAGGCATATTCATATGATAAGGAGACGCCATTGCAGGATTGGGGTTCTGTTCGCTGTAATACGACATATTGATTTTCGAATTGTGTTCTTATTCTCGTATATATATAGATATATGATCGCGTTCTCTTACTAGGCAATACTATGACTCATAATAAAAATAACGTCTCTACGTGGGCAACCACTGTTGTTTTAAAGGATGAAGGCGAACGTATAAAGGCTTACGACATTTTGTCGACTAGAATTACTTATGTGTTGACGTCGATAGAATGAGAATAGCGTCAGCTGTATATTGAATAAAGAGAACAGAGAGAGAACTATATAAAATGAATGAATAAAGTATATTGATCTATTACTCATCGATATCGTATATATAATTGAGTCTTTCAAGGTAATACTTAATCTGAATTAAACGAAAGAGTAGAAATTTTAAATATAATTATCATACAGAGGTCGAATTACTTTTATTCACAAAAAAACAACTACAAAAAAAATTTACTTAATTATTGATTAAACTGTTGTATGAACAGCTACGCCAGCTAAGACAATGAACACAATGAATATAACATAACAAGTGATGCCGAGTATTGTGGAAACTAGGTTCACGATAAACGCTGCTTTGCTCCATTTGAGAGCAGACTCTAAGTCATTTTCACGTTTTTTATTACGACAAATGATTGAGAATATAAGAGCAATAATGCCAAGTATAAACCAGCCAAGAAATATATTGAGAACTGACCATACTGTCCAATCACGAACTTTTCGTATTTCTACATCTAATTTGTGTGCTTCGATGTCCATTTTAGTTTAAATAAATGAATGAATGAATGAATGAATGAATGAATGAATATGGTGTGAACGTTGATTTTACTTCGTATATATAGAACATACATGACGTCATGAAGGCTATTCTATGACGTCATCGAAGGTTCATTCATTTATTATGAGTCTGAGTCATTTCACTTTCTATTCTAAAATAGGTCTATTGCAATTGCATAACAACTCGTGTCATATAGATGAGCGAGAGAGAGAGAGAAAACGAACGCCATGAGATAAAAAAAAATCAAAAAAAAATCTGACAGAAAATGATCTTGTTTTATTTAAAAAAAAAGTAGTATTCTTGTTTAGCCAATAATTTTGTTTATAAATCGACATCATCATCGGGTAATGCTGCACCACCAGCTATTTCACTGTCTCGTATGTATTGTTTATGCATTTCTTCAGTAAATACGAAGTCCGGTGGCTAAAAAAGCAAAGATAAGTCATTACAAAAAAACAAACAAAGACTATACACATACTGCCGTGACAGGAGCGCAAACGAATGTTAAATTTTCTTTTCCCGAGAGTTTTTTTGCCAACCAAAGAAAAGGTTTTTCGAAATTATAATTCGATCGTGCACTGAGTTCATAATACTGCATATTCGTTTTTCGATGAAATGTTATCGATTTTGATTTTAATTTTCGATCTTTAACATCGACTTTATTTCCACAGAGAACAATCGGAATTTGATCGCAAACTCGGACTAAATCTCGATGCCAATTCGGAACATTTCGATAGGTTATACGTGATGTTACATCGAACATAATTATAGCACATTTACCACCGATATAATACCCATCACGAAGACCGCCGAATTTTTCTTGACCAGCTGTATCCCAAACATTGAAAATAATTTCACCATAGTTCGTATAGAAATTTAACGGATGAACATTGACACCGACTGTTGCTTCGTATTTCTTTTCGAATTCACCTGTTAAATGTCGTTTGACAAATGTTGTTTTTCCTAGAAATTTCGAATTAACTCTCAGTGATAAAAAAACAAAAGAGACAACAACGTACCGACACCACCATCGCCGACTAAAATTAATTTCATTTCGGGTGCACTTGGTTTATTTGTGGCCATTTTTGTTTTTTTCTAAAAACAAAACTGATGAAAACGGTTGCTTTTATAGTCAACATTGTAATTTCAAAACATAGAACAAATACTCATGACGTCAACAAACATTATTGCGCAATTCTCACACGAGAAAAACTTTGTTTCCAAGAGAAACTTGAATTTCGAAACCTGTTCTCCGCTATTTAACGAATGGTAAGACAGCAAAAAGTCACTTTGTTTTAGTCACATTTCATTAGTATGAGATACGCAGCAGCATATTTACTTGCAATTCTTGGTGGCAATCTTTCGCCTGATGTGAACGCCATTGTTAAGATTTTAGGTAGTGTCGGCATTGAATGTGACGAAGATCGTGCTAAACAAGTTGTCAATGCTTGTCACGGTCGATCTATCGAAGATATTATCGCTAGTGGTCTAACGAAAATCGACAATATGTCAACTGTTAATGAGACCGTTGTTTCTCCTGCTACGACCGTTTCAGCTGCTGTTCAACAGAATGCACCTGTCGAAACAAATGAACCTCAATCAGACCCATCGACTCCTGACGATGATACATTCGTAAGTCGATATTTATCTAATTTACTGGTTATTTATTTCGATTTATTCAGATCGGTTTATTCGACTAATCAAAAAATCAAAGTACAAACAAGAATATGCAAATGTAAAATCAATCAATTGTCTTATTAAGCTTCGACTTTTTCCGGTTCGACTTTTGTCTCTGTTATTGTTTCATCAATATTCCGTTTTTCGGGTCCAATAAAAATGATGATAAATAAATATGCATATACGCATAGGAGAAAGATTGCAATCACTTTACTATAATCATAATGTTCTCCATGTTGAAGTTTAATTCCTGAAGATTTAGTTCGAAAATGTTCGCCGGCTTTAGCTTCAATTGTTGACGAAACCGATGAAATAAGATTACCGAGTTGATATGAAACTCCAACGACAAATGAACGAATTTGTACTGGAGAAAGTTCCATAAGATGAATAGGCACGACGCCCCAAACACCTTGAACACACATTTGTTGAAAAAATGCACCGATTATAATCGCTTTGTTGTCAGGAAGTGTATAGGCTGGTACGAGTGTTGCACCTAACACTAACGTAATCAGTACTAATAAACGTCGACCGAAGAAACTCGAAAAATAGCCACATGTTATTCCACCAATGAGAGCACCACAACTTGCAACAGCTGTTGCGATTGTAACGAGTGTTGATGAGAATTCGAGACTTGTTTCAAGAAATGTTGGATACAAATCTTGACTACCATGAGATAGAAAATTAAAGCCTGTCATCATTAAAACTAAATAAATGAGCATCAGCCAATGATCACGTAATGCAGGACGAACTGTATGAAGAAATACATGCATCGAACTTGGTTTTACTTCATTTGGATGATCTAACCGATCGGCTTCTTCACGTGCTTGTTTAACACGTAAGAATGCATCGGTTTCAGGTAGAAATGCACGCCAAAGAGCAATTAATAATGGTGGACAACCACCAAACCAAAAAACAGCTCGCCAACCGTATTTTTGATGATCAGTAATGATAAAATTAAATACAGCTGCTAGAAGGAAACCAAATGAATATCCTTGCTGTAATAAACCTGAAAGAAGACCACGTGTAACAATCGGCGCATCTTCAAGTGCCGTTGCAGCACAATTTCCATAGATTCCACCCATTGCAATGCCGAATATTGCACGAAAAGCAATGAATTGACTAAATGTTCGACTAAATCCACTTGCAATTCCCGCGGCAGCATATAAAATAATGTTAATAATAAACGGCCATTTTCGTCCGTACCGATCGCCTGTAATACCAAAGATAACTGCGCCAACAGAACGAAGCATCAGAGTAATAGCGATTGACCATGTTATATCAGCTGTTGATTTGTTAAATGTATGACTTATTGCAGTGATATTCAATGAAACACAGAAGAAATCAAATGCGTCAAATGTCCATGCGAGAAATCCGATGAAGAAAAATGTTATATGACGACAATTGAGCATTCGTAGAAGTTTTATTGGATTTTCCGGAGCAATTAATGGCGGTTTAAGTGTCGTAAATCGACTTTTAAGATATTCACCAATATTCAAAATCATCGTTTGATCAATGTTAACTTCGTCACAATTTCGAATCGAATGAAAAGAAAACGAAAGTCAATCGATTTTATTGTTCAAAATAAAAAGAATAATCTATTGCCCGTAAGCTATACCGTTAATATCCAAGGTCATTCGATTCATATCAGTTCGCTTTCATGTCGATACAAAGAAAAGAGAATAGATATTCACATCGATCTAGTTTATTTCTGATAAGAAAAGAGGTCGTCTATTTCGAATAAATATACGATCGACAAGTGGACTGACTGTTCAACTAATCGCTATTTATAGCTAGGTACATTTGAAAACGAACGAACCGTGAATGTATTCTTACGGTCATATATTTTTATTTACAAGTCAAAACAAACAACAATGCGTTAGCGATTCGTGTGAATCATGAGCGTTTCGTTTTTCATGACATAAATTGAAACCTGAAAAGATACTGTTGATCATCCAACAGACAATATTCAGATGCGAATATTCCGATGATGATTCTTGTGAAATAGGAAGATCATTCGGAAACATTGCACAGAGAATCGATAGGAAAAGTGGATGATATGCAATCGATTTCCATATTGGTTCAAGAATTCGAATTTGTTTATCGAGTAAAATATCTGCAATACATGGTCGATCTCGTCTATCTTGACAATCATTTCGATAAACAATTTCCCAATTCCAAACTTTCCAAACAATTTTAATTCGTTCTCCATCTTGATCAACAATTTGTTTATCTTTCCAAAACAAATCCTTGCCGAACAAACAAAGTTTCGATTGAATTCCAGCGTCTTTCATTATATTCTTCATGAATAAAACAACATTCATATCTCTATCATAATCATCAATTAAAATATGTACACATCGATTATTATGATTCGAATTCAAACGTTTCCAATGTCGAACAAGAAGACGATATAATTGAAAACTCGATGTGAATTCATAATCGAAATTCATTGTTTGTATGAGATGTTCTTTTTTAATCGCACATTGAAGAATGGCTAATGGATGTTGACTTCGAAATGGACAAAAACGAAGATTGTGTCCATCGAATCGGAAGTCTAAATAATCGATTATATCATCGTGTCGTTCGTGAACCCACGAATGTCGAATACGCGACCAGAATACGTCGCTAATTTGCAAAGCCATAAGTAAATTATCATTGAAAACAATATTTTCAATTGTTTGCAAGCATAATCCATAGAATTTATTCGACATTCGACTTAATTTAAGAAAAAAATCTTCATTAACTTTATAATAAAAACAATTGGCATGTTTCGAGTTCGATGGAAAACATCGTTCGATTTTAACCATCGGTTGTATTTGCTGATATTTCGATAGGATAGAATCATTTGAATTCAACGGTTTCAATTGTTCGTTATTCATAATTTCCATCCAACCGAACACTTTCTGATACGGATCGTCGATAAAATATCGACCCTGTCGTTCAATCAACGGTATTTCTCGTGAATAATCACCGGGCCACGAATGAAATCGATGGTTCTGTTCAGCTATACGAATACAATCATTTCGAACATCAACAATCACTGCTACATGTCCAAATGGACTGTGATCAGCATCGGGATAGATTAATAAAGCATCGCGAATTGGTCTCACTTCTGAACCATTCGAATGGGTTTTCAATGGAAATTGTCGACCGTCGGTTACACGTTCGATATATTTCAAATTCGTCCACATACGAGCAGCCGATGAAATACTCGAAAAAATACAACTCTTTCTCAATAATAACCATCGACGTACGTATTCAACGCATTGCCATTTATAACCTGTATAAATTCCTCGAATAAAACACGCGTCAAACGAAATAAAATCATTGGACTCATTCGAATAAGCCGGCACATTGTCCGAGGCAATGCCTTGAATTTGATTGAATGGAACGGGCTGTTCGTCTGCCTTTAGCATATCTAATTTACCAAATGACTTGTCGTTTTTATTCATCGAAAAATTACGTTTATTTTTTCTTCTTTCGAAGTTAATCATTAGTCATGTTCTGTTCGTCAAGGATAAAGCGAAATAATAATTTTATTCTCATGCTAATTATAGATTCACGTTTGTGTTTACAAAAACAAATATCTAGAAGTTTGTTTTTTTTTCTATTGACAAAATCCAGGGAAAACACGGCATTTTTCATTTATTCGAACATAATCGTATGTCGTTTTCGTTGTGTATATTTACACCAGCCAATTCGGCAACTGTCACATCGATTTGAATCATGCAGATATTGACTTTGTCTGTTGTTATTTCTTCGATTGACATCATCGGCAAGTTGAATATGATAAAATGTTTTCAATATCCAAATATACAACCAATAGAAGATCTTTTTTATTTCTCTATCATCGAATAGACCGGCTATGTACGTATTACACGAGTGACAAGCTTGTTCGAAGATTTTCATTTGTATTCGACCGATTTGTCGATCTAATCGCGCACGAAATAGAATCGTTGTGTAAGCCGATGACCAACGATTGTGTTTTCTACAGATGAATATCGATCGAGCATTGTGTCGATGAAAGATCCAGTCGGTATTCGATCGATTGATATTCTGCGGATTGAGATCGACATTATTTGGCATTGACTCGAATAACCATTGCGAAAGACCGTAGAATTCGAATGAGGAATTAAATATCGATTTGAAATGAGAAAATGATGTCATCATCAAGAGAAGGAAAACCTAACTGACAAAGAACCAACGAGCTTTTCATCGAGTTGAAATCGTTTTTTAATTAGTTCTACTCGATTGAATTCACTAATGAGTTAGAAATCCAACTGATTTCAGATGTTTGTTTTTTTATTTCGAGAAAGGAACAACAATAACAACAGCAAAAGCTAGTTTATAAGTTTAACTATATCATAACTATCTGTTTTAGCATAATATGTCCAAAATTCTCGTCCGGAAAATGTAACTAACACAACAATAAACAAAATACCAATGAAAAAACCCAATGCAGCCGCACCATTTAACGGCTGTTGAGTGAAATGTTGTAGCAAATAAAATCCAACAATCAACAAAATTAAACTAATTGTCAAAAGAGTAACATTTATCAAATGTAACCACATATGATATCTTTTATATCCGAATTTCTTTGCACAAAATTCGACAATCGACAATGTTATAGCGGCTGTAAAAATCAAAGCCACGCCAGCAATTAATAATGGTAATTCAATTGTTCCATGATTCGACATAAAATGATGCGGCACTCGATCGAATCGATTCGTGCGTGTCGAATAGATTGGACCGACGTTTAAAAATTGATGATGTCGAACATTCGTCTGATATTTTTGTAAGAATGGTTTGAAACATATTTGCGAATTGTTAACATCGATGAAATGCCAACGTGACGAAAGCAAACAGGTTGTTAATTCAATTGCAAGTAGAGCAAGAGCTCCAATAATACCTTTCATGATGATGATCGAGGGAAAAACAAAACGAAAAATGAAATAATGAAGGTCAGTCGAATTATATTCGAACAGAAAAGAAGAAAAAGCGCTTTGTCTTCTTCGACGAATATTCAGATCATCATTCGTTCCTTTTCTCGACGAATTCAAATCGATCAATAGATTCACTGTTACACACATGAAAAAATTGATTTTTATTTTTAACTTTCCAATACTGTTGTTTAAAATTTTAAAAAGGAGGCAAACAAAAAGATCTACAAGCAACACACGCACACACATGTCTAGACTAATATTAAATATGAACACGAAAAAACAAAATGAGAGTCCTTGGTTAGATTTATTGTTCTGTAGTAGTTCGATTTCAATAGCCTTGATAGAAGATAACAGCAAGAATAAGAACTACGACGACGATAAATGTAACTGAGATATAAATTCCTAATAAAGCCGGTTTCCATGTTGCACCCTAGAAGAAAAATCTCATCGAATTCTTGATTTCAAATTCTAAAATCAATTATTTACCGGTACACGTTCACGTTTTAATCGTTGATCGGGATGTTTTTCCGGATAATAATCAGCCTCGTCCACAGCTAAAAACAAGACGAAATTAGTCAAACAGAATTTCGTGTTTCTCGAATTCTTACGTTCGTAGTTTTGTCTTGCATAACAACACGCATGAATTTCGAAGATCAATTGAATGATAAAATGAAATATGCACCAACCAAATAAAAGCCATGAACACCATGACCATAGATCTAAACGTGCGTTATCCATGCCCAAGAAGATAACGGGCACAGCAAGACATAGAGCGATTGTTGTGATTAACCAATGAATCCAATACCAGAGACAATAACGAACTGTACGAGGTGTTGGACGTAGAACGCCGACGATTGGCTACAAACAAAGCTTTCGATTAGAATATCAAAGTTTTTTTTTTAGAAAATCCTACGCCGAGAAAAGCACAAACAAGTACGATCAAACCGAGAATCGAATGCCATAATTCATGATGTCCTGTTGTCCATTTCCAATCGAGTTCCCAGAGAATGCAGAAAAAGGCAATCCATGTCATAATTGCGACTGTAACTAAGATCGGTTGAAAAATCTAGACGAAGAAGAAAAAAAATGAGTTTTTGCTTGTTTATTTTTTTCTTTGAATTGTTTTACATTGAAAAACGAGACACGTCGTCGTCGTTGTAGTTTTTGTCCGGTGACAACACCGTTGCTATCAACGACAACACGTCGTTCATATTCGGGCCAAATCGAGTCGAAATAACGCGCGACAAGAACGCCAGCCGACGCAAGAAGAATCCAAGCGATGATATTCAAAATTGCTGAACAAAGAAACACAAAACTCGTACGAACAAAAAACCTATTTTCTTCTTCTCACCATGAAATTTTCCAAGAATCGATCCAGCTCGTGGATGTGATTTGGGTAAAAGTCGTCGTTCGAAATCAATCGGATGATTATTGACAATCGGAATATCTTGAGCAGGTACTCGCATGCCTTGTGGTGTCAAGAGATCTTGATCGATATAGATCGGATACATAAAATGCGGTTGTTTTAAATTGACTAATTTATTTCGATCGACATTATCATGAGATTTGCCGTCATTATCACCAGGATTTTCCGATTGTGATGTTAATGTACGTTCGAATTTACAAACGATATGCGTGTTGTTCGCATAGCCGAATGTATTTCGAATGCCGTACGATGGCCGATCGCGAGAAATGTATTGCGGTGTTTGACCACCGACGTACGTATTACGAACGTAAACATGACCGAGAGAATCTTTGGTACAAAGAACAACTTGATCATCGCCTCGTTTTTCATCGGTAGAAAATCCGACGCCAACAAAACCATGCGCTCGAGCGACGATATGAAATCGAACTCGATTAGCATCGAGTCCTTCCCATGAAAGTGCGTATTCACATTTGGCATTATTGTTGCAATATTGTGGAACAATTAAACAGCCTTGTGATTCACCACATCGATCGATATCGACTGAGAGTTCTTCATGATCGGCATTTTGACCATAAGCTAAACGACGTGTTAATGGCGATGATTTAACACGATAGATTTGCCCGTTGGAAAGTATATCCGCACTGAAAATGTATTTTCAAATAGCAAAATCAACAGTAGAAATCACTGAATTTTACCGGAAAAAGATTCGATTTGTTGTCGAAGGTACGTTTGTTGCTCTCCACGTAACGGGTATTTTACTATAGCTACGTTTGTCTGCTTTATCAACATAAATCACCTAAACAAAATACGAATTCTTTCAGTTTCACAGAATAATCATATCGATTGTTTTTCTTACACCAGCACCATTGGAACAAGTATGATGTTGAATAACTAGACTGCCTATTTGTTGATCATCGAACCGTCCGATAACATTATCATCTTCATCAAACGCTCGTAAAGCAAACTCATTAATGCCATAATTCGAACGTTTTTGTTTGATCGATACTAAAGCAAACAATACAAGTCATTTATCAGTCATAGATCGAAGGTTATTTTCTTACAGATAATTGTTTCATCATTCAAAAAATTTCCTTCATCAATATCAATTTCGAATTCATCACTGCCATCGACCGACGATAATCCACCTGTTCGAACTTCAGTCGAGCATAAATTTTCGAAAGCTACTTGACTATGAAGATTTTTAATCAATATACAAATCAGAGCAATCGATGCTAAATAATGCATTATTAATATCTAGAAAGAAAATAACAGCAAAAAGCATCATCACTGGGATCTGCGAATGTCTCAGTATGTAGAGAAAGAAACGTTTGTTGTGTATTTCAGGGTCTTCTTTCTTCTTTTTCTGTCGACGATCGATGCGAGTATAAACTCTCACCATTACTACAGCAGCTTAATGCATACACAACATAGACAGAAAGAATCTTTCTTCTTCTCGTTCTTCTTCGTTTTTTTTCTCTCTTTTTCCTTTTTTTTGGCTACTATCGTCTTGTGTGCATGTTGTGACGATGACGAGAGAAAGAGGAGAAAAAACGGACGAGAACGAGAACGAGAGGAAAAAAAAAGGCAAGCAACAACTGATCAGAATAAACTATTGTGCGGTTTTTTTTTCTCTTCGTCGTCTATTCTTCTACGTTGTGTATGCCGATGCCAATGTACAAAAAGGGCATTGCTCAATTGAGCGATACCGTGCAGGTCTCTCTTCAAGACAGATTAGTCGAAGAAAAGGAAAAAGAGAAAAGGGAATTATCTTTATGTACAGTCATCAAACGACGCTAACGACTAAATAAAAAAGAAATAAGATCTCACAGCACGATATTAAAGGTGACAAGTATTTATGACATATGTTGTTATTCTAGATTTTGATTGAAGGTGGTTCTTCCGATGAGAGAACTCTATTGATTTAATTGTATGTTGAAGAGAGAAATAAAGGAGCAAAAAAAAGACCAAACCAAAAAGGTATATTGATGAAAGGATTAGTAATATGTCTCACTTTCTTTCTCTTCCTCCGATTCGAATAAACAAAATCGAAGGTCATGAAATCGAATTGGGCCATATGTCAACATGATTTCAAGTATACATTCAATGTTCGCTTTTGTTTCACCAGATGTGTTACAAGTACCGATTGTGTATGTAGTTCATACATATCTACGTTGAGTATATTGCTCAAATAAACATTCACCATCTTCTTCTTCTTCGTCGTAGGAAGATAAAACATTCTCAACCAATCAATATTTCCGTTGCATAGAGGTTCGACATGTTCTTTCTGTTGCCGATGGAAACTCGGTAAAGAAGAAAAGAAAAAGTTCACGTAATTTTTTTTTTTGATTATCTTGGTCTCTTTTATTGATCGAATTTCTTTTTCATATACAAGTTATTCGTATACAAAAAAAGACATGTTTTGTTTTGTTTCGAGACAGAAAAAGACAAAAAAAAAGAAATGTTCATACAAATAAAGAAAACTAAAAGAGATTCGAAGGATGTTATTACGATAAAAATTAGAGAAAAATCGTTTTTGTTTTATTGAACTGTTATTTTTTGATAATAATGATGATAGAAATGGATTGTGTGTTTGTTTTATTGGCTGATTTAGGCACCTTCTTGTTCGCCTTCTTCTTCACCACCTTCACCTTCTTCTACAAAAACGAAAGAAGAGAAAAAAATTAATAAAAAATCAAAAGTAAAATTCGATTTCGAAATGTACCTTCAGCAGTGGCATCTTGGTATTGTTGGTATTCGCTGACGAGATCGTTCATGTTAGATTCAGCTTCAGTAAATTCCTATGAAGACAATAGACGATTACCGGATTGAGTTCACTAGCAATCGAACTTACCATTTCGTCCATACCTTCACCAGTATACCAGTGAAGAAAGGCCTTTCGACGGAACATAGCTGTGAATTGTTCTGAGACACGTTTGAACAATTCTTGGATGGCTGTGCTGTTGCCTATTCAATGAACAAGGAAAAAGAGTTTTGTTTTTTTTTCTTGAATCTCACAATAATTATCTTACCAATGAATGTAGCTGACATTTTGAGACCGCGTGGTGGAATATCGCAGACAGCTGTTTTAACGTTGTTTGGAATCCATTCGACGAAGTATGATGAGTTTTTGTTTTGAACATTGAGCATTTGTTCATCGACTTCTTTCATCGACATACGACCTCGGAAGATGGCGGCAACGGTGAGATATCGACCGTGTCGTGGATCGCAAGCAGCCATCATGTTCTTGGCATCGAACATTTGTTGTGTGAGTTCAGGTACTGTTAAAGCACGGTATTGTTGTGAGCCACGTGATGTAAGTGGAGCAAAGCCAGGCATGAAGAAGTGAAGACGTGGGAATGGAACCATGTTGACAGCCAATTTACGTAAATCAGCGTTCAATTGACCTGGAAATCGAAGGCAAGTTGTAACACCTGACATGGTTGCTGAGACAAGATGGTTGAGATCTCCGTATGTTGGTGTTGTCAATTTCAATGTACGAAAGCAGATATCGTATAAAGCTTCATTATCGATACAATATGTTTCATCAGTATTTTCGACCAATTGATGGACTGAGAGTGTGGCATTGTATGGTTCGACGACTGTATCAGAGACTTTTGGCGATGGGACAACACTGAATGTGTTCATAATTCCTGTAGAAGAAAAGGAAAATATAATGATTTCAATTGCCGATGAATACAATACACTTACGATCGGGGTATTCTTCACGAATTTTTGAGATAAGTAATGTACCCATACCGGATCCGGTACCACCACCAAGTGAGTGTGTCAATTGAAAGCCTTGAAGACAATCGCATGATTCAGCTTCTTTACGTACAACATCCAAAACTGAATCGACGAGTTCAGCACCTTCGGTATAGTGACCTTTAGCCCAGTTGTTACCGGCACCAGATTGACCAAAAACGAAGTTATCAGGTCGAAAGAGTTGACCGAATGGACCTGATCGAACTGAATCCATAGTACCTGGTTCTAAATCGACGAGAACGGCACGTGGAACATATTTACCACCTAGACAACAAACATAGTATTGAAAATCAAATCATTTCCTTAGTTACCAGCAGCTTCATTGTAATAAACGTTGATACGTTCAAGTTGGAGATCGGAATCACCATGGTATGTACCAGTTGGATCAATACCATGTTCATCTGAGATGACTTCCCAGAACTAAATTGAGGAGAAGAGAAATTATTCTATCCTTTTCTTTTCGTTTCGTTTCGTACTTTGGCACCAATTTGGTTACCACATTGACCAGCTTGCACTATTTTAATAATAAAATATCACAGATCGTAGATAGAGTTTCGACGTTTTCTTTTCTTCTGAACTTACTATGTACGATTTCACGCATCTTTGTTAGTTGTTGCTTCGACGACGAATAAAATTGATGTTGAAAAAACTTCGAGAGAGAGACGAACGACTGTCGACATAGATATACATGCGTTTATATAGGGAACGTAGATTCTCTCATTTTTTTTCTCTTTTTTTTTCTACATTTGCTCTTCATGTTGTTGGCAACATTATTTCATCGTACTGTTTCTTAGGTAACATCAAATTCTTTTATAAAGAACACATCGACAACGACGACGAAGAAAAAAGAATTGCAACCACAATAGTTGTTTGTTTCGTTGCTATGAGCGAGGAGAAAAAAAAAGAAGAGAAGTTTCACTCGAAAAATGTAACTGTTTCAGCTTGAAATAAATCGATCTTCATGACAACTCGCTTTTTTTTTGTTTGCTTCGTTTGTTACTGTTTACTCTTGTTAACTATACATTGAAATTGTTAAGGTTGATAAGGTGTCTGCCTCTCTTCAAACTAAAGTGTATTCATCGTAGTTACTAATGAAGAAAAAAAAAACTTTCAATGTGTTGACAATGTTGTAGCAGAAGAAGAAGAAGAAGAAAGAAAACGACCTAACTGTCGTTACTAATAAAGACATTTCGATAAATTTTCACGTATCTTCAAATGAAATAAAAAATGATATCATTCGGAAATAAATGTAACCAAATGTTTGATATATATTCTCGATTATCAATCAATCAATACTGTTTTCTCTAAGTAAAACCACCTGTTAAGTCATTTACAGTTGATATTAGTTGTTGGATTTAATGTCTCCTTCGGTCTTTTTCGTCCGTCGCTATCGTATGTCTCATCAAGACAAATTGTTTTTTGTCACATGAAGGTCATCGAGACGATGCTGCTCGGAGTGTTGATGAATAATTGTAGATACTGATAATCTATCGGAAGAAAAGAAAGTATTTAGTAAATATCCATGCAGCATATATATAAACATATAAACTAAACAGACCGATTAGTTGAATCAAGATAGACATCTAGAACAGAGTAGAGTGTCAGTTGCATATGGATAGCATACGAACATTATCAATCATTGCTCATGGTGCTGGTTCTGCTCATCGTGCAAGTCGATCGGCGACTGTTACTGATGAGCAAAATGCTACCGAAGATTTTACGATGGGAAATCTTGAACGACGTCGATCAAGTCGAGTAAAAAAAAAGCCAAATTAAATATTTTTCTTTGAATTATTTTGTATATGTTTAAAGTTAGGTTCACTTCGTTTTCTTCCCGATGCAATTCTTGTCTCTGTTTTCTCGTATCTCGCACCACTCGATCTAATTCGATGTACTCGTGTGTGTCAACGATGGTATCTGCTCGTATCTCATCATCAACAATTATGGCGACGACTTTTTCTCCGACCTGAATGTTCCACTGGACATATCGGTGCTGTTCACGTTCGACACATCGATACATTTCTTCATATACTTTCAACACGTTGTGCATCGTCACTTCTCTACATCGATCTACCTATCGAATTGATCACCATCGAAGTTCTACGAGAATTAGCTATTCATTGTCCGAATTTAAATTATTTAACATTGGATTTTTCATCTGCAATGCAATTACATGATTTCAGTGATCTCAATGAATTTCCTTGTAATCTCAAACGGTTATGTATTTGCTTGTCGGAAGTCATTTTCTTGGAAGGATTTATGCGACGTATCTATGGATTTCTTTCGTCATTGAATACTCTACATATAATCGGCACGATCGAAAAATCTGCAGCATCGACTGCCGAAGAAACTGACAACTACGAAACAATTAATATCAGTAAGATCAAAGCTCATGCACCGAATTTACGCGTGATTAATCTCTATGGAGTAACATTTGTCGATGATAGTCATATCGAAGCAATTGCATCGGGTTGTATACATTTGCAATGTTTAGCTTTGAATTTTTGTACACGTGTAACAGGAACGAGTTTTAAACTTCTGATGTCACGTTGTGACAAATTGCAATGTTTGTTATTACAAAATACGGGTGAGAGCATAGACATTGACTTTAACAAGATCCATGTGTTGTTCTATTTCTAGGTATTCATGATAATGCAATCAGTACGGCTAACTGGACATCAACACAACTGACTGAATTAGATCTTTCATCGACTGAATTAACAGAACAAGGATTGCTTGATCTATTTTCGAAAATTTCAAAGTTAACTTATTTAGCTGTACCGTATTGCGATGGATTTACGGATAAAGTACTTGAATTGATTATTGATCGAGGCGTTTTAAATGGATGTCAAGCGCTTGATTTGAGTAATACAGTTAATTTAAATGTTGATATTGTACATCGTTTGTTAACATCGACACCATCGGTGACCTATCGACTTGAAGCATTGAGTTACACAGGACAAACAGCACTTTCTGAACAATTTTGGATCGAATCAATTCGATTTCTTCGTCGGATTAAGTACGGATTTTTTGTTTCAAATTTTTCATCTTTTTATTTGATGGAATAGAATTTTAATTATTGGTACAGCTTATAGTTGGTTTAAGGAAGTATCTCGTCGTATTCATATCGATCAAATTCTCGAAGCATGTGCTATTAATTGTCCACATTTGACACGATTAGAAGTTCAATGGGATCCGGAATCACTTCGATACAGTGAAAATTCATCGAAATTTATCGATCATATTCGGTAGACTGATTTTCTTTTCTTTGTTCTTCTGAAATAACTGTTTTTCTTTCGAAAAATTAGAATTCGATGTCCAAAATTACTCTCATTTGTTTTGTCTGATGGAACTTATTACGAAGGAACAAAGGCCAATTTTGAACGTGCAGAACGAATGACTGTCGTACGAACAACAACTATGTATCAAACAAGTATTGTTAGTACGCTTACTTTTTTCAATGAATTAAGATTTAATTAAACTCTTTTTTTCTCTGTATTATCGAATATTATTAATAAAATAAACAAAAAACAATAATTTGACTTTTGTTAAATAAAATAGATATCTTCAAGGAAAAGAATTATGTGTTCTGTTTCTTTATGTTTTTCTAGTAGATTCAACCTACTAGATTGTAACGTAAGTTTATTGTGCATAAAGGTTGCAGATCATAGCTAGCCGCAGTAAGCTTATCTGTCGAAAACAAAACTTAAAATAAAATTTATTTGCAATAAACTTAAAATACTTTGAAGTTGTTTTCCCATATATTCAAGTCGTTGTCGATCAACAGGAATGCTTTTTCGACGTTCGA